>Ga0102954_1000084_pt1 | contig 26860 bp, 22 predicted proteins | sample SalPonA_C_H2O_MG_FD_78511 | JGI IMG/M metagenome (GOLD analysis project Ga0102954, IMG submission 78511) | Water microbial communities from South San Francisco under conditions of wetland restoration - Salt Pond MetaG R2A_C_H2O_MG | ecosystem: Environmental > Aquatic > Non-marine Saline and... | reverse complement strand
TATTTCTTACTGAGGCGGATTCCTTAGTTTCGACTTTTAAAAACCTTGAGCAGCGGTTAGAAAATCAGCAGGCAAATCTGACCACTGAGGCCAGATCGATGGTAACTTCGATTAATTCAATTACCCAAAATATAGCTCAGTTGAATGTCAAAATTGGATCTCTCTCAGCATCAGGGCAAAACATAAACTCGCTCAAAGATGAGCGAGATCAGTTAGTTAAAGAGCTTTCAAAATATGTTTCGGTCGATGTTATTTCATCGGATGGCGGAGTGACTGCAAGTGTTCTGCTCGCGAACGGAGAGCCACTAGTTTCTGGGTCAAGAGCGGCCGTTTTGGGTATAAGAGACGGCAGCCCAGATCCCTCCCAAATAGAAGTGACTTTGTCCCGTGGTAATGTCGTGGCTGATATAACCAGCTTGCTCGGTGAGGGTGCGTTGGGCGGTATGTTTAGCTACAGAGATACCATTTTGCAGCCTGTTCGAAGTGAAATTGGACGATTAGCCCTAGTTTTCTCTGAAACTATGAATCAACTACACCGCGAAGGAATGGATTTGAATGGGCTAATGGGTTCTGATTTGTTTGTATCAGCGAAAACTGGGCAGGCTTATGCGTCAAGCAACAACCAGAGTTTGGGAGCAAGAACCTCCCTTACATTCTATGATGTAACTCAACTTAAGGCATCAGATTACGAGGTTGAGATCACTGGTTTAAATACCTTTACGATTAAACGGCTCTCTGATGGAGCATTCTTCAACTCTAGTGATATGAGTGCTCTCACACCCTCATCGGATGTAGGAGAGCTTGGCTCCTTCTCTTTGGATAGCTCCGGTGGAGAAAATCGGTTAACAGTTAAGCTTGATGGCTTCACATTCAGTCTCACAACTAGCGGTGCTGCCCAAAGAGGCGATTTATTCCTACTGCAGCCTACGATAAACGGTGCAAGGAATATGGATTTGGCGATAACTAGACCCGAGAGTCTGGCTTTTGCCTCTCCACTCAGAGTTACACCTGAGCCGGCTAACTCAGGAAATGCAGAAGTTGTTTCAATAAAAATTCTCGACTCTGAAGATACCTCATATTTGAGGCCGGGCCAGTTAACTAAGCCGGTCGAGATTGTTTTCAATGCTTTGAATGCTAGTGGAGAGCAAACTTATACGGTCTACGATATTACCGATCCTGCCAACCCGGTTGTCGTACCCATAAATGGTGCAAATGAAAATCTATACACTGCGGGTGAGCCGATCGTCATACCAGACCCAGCAAATAACGACCTATTTCAAATCACACTCGCTAATCAGCCAAACCCAGGCGATAGCTTTTTGGTTGAATATAACACCGATGGGGTGTCAGACAACGCAAATGCCTTGGCAATGGCAAACTTACAAAGAGCAGAGACATCAAACGGCTACTCATATCAGGACGCGTACGGCCAGATCCTAGCTGAAGTGGGTAGCCAGGCAAATGCTATCCAAATTGCTTACATGGCAAATCAAACAATACTAGGAGCGGCAGAAGACTCTTTAGAAAGTACCCGCGGCGTTAATCTAGATGAAGAGGCCACTCGTCTAATTCAGTATCAACAGGCTTATGCTGCCTCTGCTCGATTGATTACAACGTATCAAGACATCTTTGACAGCCTTATCTCGGCCGTCCGATAAGTTGGGAGTGTCAAAATGAGAATTTCAACCACACAGCTTTATACCGAAGCAACGAGGAACATGCTTGAGGGCCAGTCTAAATTGGCAGGCATTCAAAGCAAGATTTCTAGCGGCAAAAACTTTACCTCACTAGCAGAAGACCCCGTGGGTGCGAGTCGCGTGGTTAGCCTTAAACGTGAACTCTCCCAATTGGATACATTTAAGTCAAATATCGATTCCACACGGCGCAGACTCTCTCTTGGCGAAACGGCGATTAGTGACATTACTAACGGAGTACAGAGGGCCGAAGAACTCATTATCCAAGCTGGGAATGGCGGATTAAGTTCAGAAAACCGATTACAGATTAGCTATGAACTCGAAGAGATGGTGGAATATCTGGCTGGGCTCATGAACGCGCGCGATGCGAAGGGGGAATATCTATTCTCAGGGTCAAAAGGTACAACCCAGACCTTTCAGAAGCAAGTCGATGGTACCTATACCTATGAAGGAGACAGTACGGTAAGGAAGATTCAGGTTGCTAGCTCTCAGTATATTGAAAGCACAGACAGTGGCCAGTTCTTATTTCAGAGCGTAACAATGCCGGCGGGTTCGAGTGTAGAGGGAAATGTGCTGAATACCCTCGTTCAAGCTATAGAAAGCATTCGCAACGACACGGGAGCCCAATTAGGAGACGGAATCGCGACTGCTCTGGACCGTCTTAGTCAAGTTCAAAGCCGGTTGAGCGAAGCTGTTTCGACTATTGGTGGACGGTTGAATATTTTGGACTCTGCTGAGATGAGTAACGAGGATTTTGACTTATTAACACAGGGAACTTTATCGGCGATTGAGGATCTAGATTACGCAGCAGCAAGCACTGAGTTGGCAAAGAGGCAACTTGCCCTTGAGGCTTCCTACGCAAGCTTCGCGAAAATACAGAATCTAAGCCTCTTTAATTACATATCTTGATATGGCGTAGATTTAAAATTAACTTGAATATTTGAAATTTTCTAATGGTAAAAGACAATACTTTTCTATCAGCGTAATTTTATTATGAGCTCTTCGACGTTATTTATTCCCAGTGCTTTGTACCATTTCCTTAGTTTGGAGAGTGAGCGCTCATCTGCTTTATAATAGTGGAGGTACTCGATTTCGTGATCTATGGCGTCAGCGATTTGATTGTTAGATGCAAGAGCATCAGCGTATTTTTCTAGATAACTCTTATTTACGCAAGAAAGTGCAGCCAAAGCGTCAAGAGAACTTTGTTGGAATCCTAAATCGTTACATAACGAGAACAACTTAACCAGGGCCTGCTCCAAGATAGGCGAGTCAGGATCTTCTGTAACAGGTAAAAGAGCACTAAGCGCTTCGGCTTTTTTATCCTGTAATAAATAGTTATACGCTTGAACCAAAGGAAGATAATGTTTTCCTTCTTCGTATTCCGTTAGAGAGTCAGCTAATTGTGTAAGGCCGATCGTATCCTTAGAGTCGTAAAACTGAATTATCCTAGAGGGGAGTGATTTTAGGCTCCGTTCCCTATTAACGAGCGCCAGTTGTTGTAAGTAATCACGATTCATCTCTTCTTCGTAGGCCCTGTGAAGGGCATCTTTGAGCGATTCAGGAAGAGCCTTATTTGCCCAAGGTAATTTATAACGCCCGGCCTCACCGTTCTCGATCCATCTTTGAGCAAGGTCAAAGAGATCCTTCTCAGTAGGGTTAAGTTCTCTAATCCGCAACCCTACACACTCTATGCTTTGTTCAAGGAGTTTTATCAGCCAAGAACAACCCTCATACAGGGCGTTATAGTACGTGGTTAACCTGGATTTTATTTCAATAGAGTTAAGATCTTCAAGCTCAACGACTGAATTGGACATTCTTAGAAGACCTCTTATAGAAACACTTTTTATAAGGCTAAAGCTCTCTGGATAATTGTTAAGGATTCGTCGATCGATTTCCTCCAACTCGCTTTTCTTCAGGTCAGAAACATGACTTCCGTTGTACATTTTGTTGTGTATGTTAATAGCATTTTTTATTTCGTTTTTTAGGTCACGTATTTCGTAGAGCTTACTTTGAAGCTCGAATTTTGCATTGTTGAGATAAGAGTTTCCTGCCGTTATTTTGTCAGAGGGATTGAATTTAACTTTTTTTGTTAGCGAGATACTTTCACTGAGTACATAGTCTACACCATCTATCTTTGCCGCGTTTGAGCTCAGCGTAAGTAACTCTATACCCATTGATCTGAGCTTGGTTGCTGTGATTGATAGAGAATTTATTGCGCTCACGAACCCAGCTTCCGTATATGCCCTATTCCCTTGGTTTGTAAATACGGTTAGTCCGTTGAGATCAAAACGTGGGCCGGCTGCGCGTTCTTTACTTCCAAGTGCATGAGTATAACCATCCTGCGTAAAACAAAAATCGACACCTAAAAGAATTATCCTTCCAGCGCCAAGCCATGCCGCGGTAGATACAGCAAGATTGGTAATCGTTGGGCCTGAAGGCTCAATGAAACCCTCAGTTTTTGGGTTTAATTCGGATTCCCATGGTAATAGTTGGTGCGTGAAAAATTTGTTATGAGGCCATTGCTTAAGAAGTTTGGGTGCTACATGATATTCATTTATAAAAATGACACTCTCATTAAATTCCAGCATTTCCCGGCTTATTTGGTAGCTCTCATCTGTGGGATCGCATGAAAGTATAAAATCAGGAGTTAATCCTATTTCAAGCAGGCGTTTTGAAATTCGTGAGACAGCGAAAACATAGAGATCCTCGCGATTATGGGTTACCCAATCAATATGAAGGTCTAGGCTCGGCCCTCCCGCAAGTACGACTGCAGTCGATTTTTTTAGAATTCCTTGTAGCGTAGCTATAGAATTTTGATTATCTGCTACATTTAGTAGTTGGTTTTTAATAAAGCCTGCTGTACTTATTGAGGTTACCGTAGACCATTTTAACGCATCCAAACGACTCGAAATATCCCAATATAAAGACCTGTATTCTGCCAAAAAACCGTATTCAGCTGATAAGGAACGGTGTAGTTCGATAGCTTCTAAAAAACAGTAGTCGCTAAATTTTGTCTCACTTAATATAGATTCAAATTCTTCGGGATCAATAAGCCAAATGTTATGTTTTTCCGGCAAAAGATCGAGAGTTTCTTTTATGAGTTTTTTTACGGGCGTTGGTTCAATGAAAATAAATCTAGAGCTGCGGGGTAATTCACCATTCAGCAAGTAATGGATAAGATTACCTGAGTCAGTACCTATAAAAATGTGCAGTCTCTCAGGTTTCTTTAGTCTGTCTTTAAATTCGTATTTAATTCTTTCGTACGCGCTCTCTGATAGAAATAGATCTCTGCTAACTTCGTATATATATTTTTCATTAAAGGTGTTTCTTACAAAATTAAGGTTTTTCAATATTGCGCCTTATATTTTTTTCTCGAAAAATAATCCTGCAGCATCTCCGAAATACTCCTCGGAAAGCTCTTGCATACGTTTGAGTAGGTTCAATGCTTCTTCGCTAGGGATCTGCCTAATTACTTCATCCGAGTCAATATTCTTTACGGTCATAACTATCTTCTCTAAATCTCTATCGATTGTTATTGCCAACTTGTTATTGCTGGCAGACGATACAAAATCTGATATTTTTTCAATCGCGAATAGGATTTCTGGATCGGATATTGCGTCTTCTTTACTGGTTTTTGAAATTGACGCTTGGAAATCTTTTTTTGTTGAAGCTGAAGCTGATGTCGCTTCTTTTATGTTTGTCCGGTCGGTTAACTGAGTGCTGATATTTAAGTTTGTAATTTCCATGGAATCCTCCGAAAATAGAGCTGGATTCAGCTGTTTGAGCTATAGGCTTTTGCAATATTTCTTCTGTTCTTCAAAAGAACAATCTTTTGTTCAGCTGCTTTTAACAGATCTTTGAGTAGCTTTTCATTACTGTCATTTAGAGTTTTTATTTTTGTGAGCTCCTCATCGGACGCAATATTGCTTGTAATCTTATTCCAACTAATTTTCCTGACTATTATGGATCGCCCTTTTTCGAGATTTTTCAGCATTTCAATGGTATCCAAAGAGCCTGGATCTTCGTTATTTAGCAGCTCAGCTTGCCTTTCCGAGCATGCGATCAAGGCCTGTATTAGCCCTCGTTGGCTAATCTGTAATTCAAACTCATCTTTCAAGCGTCATTGTCTCAATAAATATTACGAAACGTGGTTCAGATATCACAGTCTGGCATTTCGTCCCAAGCATCACGAATTACTGAGATAGATTGCTTCACCTCGAAAAGACTGTCGGCACAGTTTTTGGTGCTTGCATCTATGATCTGTTTTCTAGAAAAAACATAAAGAGAGGCTAGATTTTCTGAAATTTGGCCGCCTTTCTCCATATCGAGCGCTTCGTGTAGCCCGCTTAGAATTAGTAGGGCTTTGTTAGTCGCTTCAGCTTTTTTCTCTAGATTACCGCTCTCGATAGCGTCAATTGCCTGATCTATCCTAGTTAGGAATGTATCTAAGAGCATTTGAACAAGCTGATGCGGTGAAGCTGATGCGGTGGTCATATTTTTGTAATGCTGTGCGCCGTTCATTTTTCACCTGTAAACTATTTAGTTGAAAAGCCTGGAAGTGCGGCAAGCTGATTTGTCAGGTAGCTTCCGGTCGCCCCATATTGGGCTACTAGGGTATCCATCGCGATGAATTGATTTAGTAAAGTTGCTTCAACTGTGTCAAGTCTGCGTTCTAAATCTCCGCGCTCATCATCGATTTTTTCTATTGACTTGTTGATAGATTTAGAGCGACCGTCCAGTATTCCTCCAAGCTCCAGTACTTCTTTGATACGGGCCTCTACTTGGGATGCGATTCCACTTTCGCCGCTTAATATTGCTGCTAGCGTCTCAGGTTCGTTGTTCAGAAGTGTATCGATGCGGTCTGAATTCAAAGACATCTTGCCGCTTGTATCAATCTCGATACCTGCGCTGAATAATGTAGGGTAACTGGGATTACCAGTATTCGACCGAATTAACTCTTTAACACCACTCATTACTTGACGTGTCAAGAAGTCCCCTATCAAAACCCCAGCGGTCTCAGTTTCACTATCGTAGGCGGTAAGCTTTGTGTAGGTTGATACGAGCGAATTATAACTTTCTACGAATGAACTTATACCCTCTTTCGTAGCCACTTTGTCTAGTGTTACCGTAAGAGAGCTTAGAGTTCCGATTTCGGCTTTTGCAAGGTCAAGAGTCACCCCTTCAATTACATCGTCGATCGTATTACTTGCTTTTGTTACTTGCAGGGTGTCCACTTTGATCACGGCATCTTCTGCAGCCGATAGTTCGGACATATTTAATGTGCCAGTCGACACGTCGTAGGCTAATGCTGATAAACCTGATGAATCTATAGAATTGTTATCATCATCCGCAACTGTGATGTTTATACTGTTTGCAGTACCGGTGTTCCGTGAAGTAATAACCAAGCGTGCTTCTGTTCCGCCAAGACCATCATCGACCGTTACAACTGATGCGAGGACAGTGCTGTTATCTTTCGCGGCGTTAATCGCATCAGTAATAGCTTGTAGTGTTTGCGCGCCCGGCTGCTCAACGTTGGTCGGGATTTCGACGTCAAACGAGCTCGTTCCGCTGCTTATCGTTAGTGTTCCGCTTCCTACAGTTGCAAATTTGTCTGTAAAACCGGAGCTTGCTATTTTGTTAGCGACAGCTAAATTGAGAACCTCAATTGAGTAGGAGCCCTGTGAGGCAGTGGAATCAGCCGTTGCGGTGTAATATTGCTCGCCATTTGAACTTGTCGAAAATTTCAAAAGGTTGTCGGAGCTAGCGAGCTTGCTTGCTGCGCTTTGAAAATTACCTAGGCTGCTTTTGAGGTTGCCCAGTGCTGAAAGTTGTGCTCGATACTCGGTTTCTCTTCGGGAAAGAGAGGCATTTTTGGCTTGTCCTTCTGCCGCAACCAATTGGCTGACTAATGATTGAATATCTAACCCACTGCCAACTCCGCTCAGACTGATCATTGATCTACCTCCCGATGCTGCGCTGCCAGACATACTAGTGGCAGCGCAGCGTTCATTTTAGAACGCGTCTAAAACTATTGTAGCAGCCCCAGCACAGATTGTGGTGCCACATTGGCCTGTGCCAACATTGCTGTACCCGCCTGCTGCAAGATCTGTGCTCTACTTAGATTCGCTGTCTCTTTCGCAAAGTCAGCGTCCATTATCCTTGATTTTGCTGCGCTTTGGTTTTCGATTGCATTCGCCAAGTTGTTGATAGTGGCAGTAAAGCGGTTTTGTATCGCACCCAGTTTCGCTCGGGTGTCGTCGACTTTATTTAATGCTGCATCGATTATTTTTATAGCCGACGTAATTGCTCCTGCACTGTTCCCAGAACCTATAGCACCTCCACTTGCAGAGGCGAGGGCAAGTACGCTTGTCACACCAGCAGCAGAACCGAGATTGGCTAAGCTGAACGTAATGGTGTCTGTAGTATCTGTTCCGGCACCAATTTGGAAGGTTGCTCCGGCAGATAGCGATCCGCCTAGCACTTTTCGATCATTGAAAGTAGTATTTTCAATGATGCGATCAAGCTCTTTTTGAAGTTGAACAAACTCCAGCTGCAGCTTTTGCTTATCTGTATTACCAACAGAAGCGTCGTTAGCAGCTTGCAGCGCGAGATCGCGCATACGCTGAAGTGTATCTGTAATAGTCGATAACGAACCCTCTGCTACCTGTGCCAATGAAATACCATCATTTGCATTTCGCTGAGCTACCGTCATACCTCTTATTTGAGAATTCATGCGGTTTGCTATAGCTAATCCAGCGGCATCATCTTTCGCACTATTAACCCTCAAGCCCGAAGAAAGTCTCTCCATAGCCGTATTTAAGGCTGAGGAGGTGCGTGCAAGACTCTTCTGGGCGTTTATCGACATAATATTGGTGTTAACTACGCTAGGCATTGTCATTCTCCCGTGCCCCAGTCCTTTTCTCGGTCTGCTGGGCTAGTTGGTGGTCTAAATTTCGTTTCCGAATCGCTATCTTTACCGGCGTCCGTATTCAGTGTGAAATAGTTAACGGCGAGCCCAGCGAAATCTTAAATAAAAAATATAAAAAATTCCGAGGCCCAATGTCTGGGCATCCGGCTTTAAGTACGTCCTTGACTTCACAAGTCGCTGACTTTGGTCCTCGAGGCGCGCGCTAGATGTATTATATTTGAAAGGCAGGTGTTGCTTTTTCAGTTTCTGATATGGTTCGTATTGTGTTGATGTGGTGAGTTTCATACAAGCCGAGTTCCGCATAGTGGTCCGGATCTCGAAAAACGAGTGGTCTTTATGGTTGATATAGTGAGCTTAATAGGAAGGGATTCAGGTTTACTCAGCACTGACATCACAAATAGTGAGGGGATGCTGAGAGAGGTTGTGCTTGCGTCAAGTTTTTTGGTTCTTGGGGGAGCTGGCACAATCGGGCAAGCTGTCACAAAAGAGATCTATAAACGGAGACCTAAAAAACTCCATGTTGTTGATTTAAGCGAGAACAATCTGGTGGAACTAGTGCGTGATATTCGTAGCTCTTTTGGCGATATCGGTGGTGACTTCCATACCTTTGCGTTGGATATCGGCTCTGTTGAGTATGATGCTTTCTTTAGGGCTCATGGGCACTATGACTATATTTTAAATCTTTCCGCTCTAAAACATGTGCGTAGCGAGAAAGATCCCTACACGCTCATGCGCATGATCGATGTGAACATTTCCAATACAGATAAAACCCTTCAACAAGCTATCGACGCAGGCGTGAAGAAATACTTCTGTGTCTCCACTGACAAAGCTGCGAATCCGGTTAACATGATGGGCGCATCTAAACGAATCATGGAAATGTTCCTGATGCGTCGGAGTTTGGAAATCAATATTTCGACAGCCCGTTTCGCGAATGTGGCTTTTTCCGATGGTTCCTTGCTACATGGTTTCAATCAGCGCTTAGAAAAACGCCAGCCGATCGCTGCTCCGAGTGATGTTCGGCGATACTTCGTTACTCCTCAAGAATCGGGTGAGCTTTGTCTGATGTCGTGTATTTTTGGTGATAACCGCGATATCTTTTTCCCCAAACTCAGTGAAGAGCTGCACCTAATTGCTTTTTCCGATATTGCGGTAAAATATCTGGTAGAGAAGGGGTACGAACCGGTTCTATGTGGCAGTGAAGACGAAGCGAGGGAACTTGTTAAAATACTTCCTGAGCAAGGTAAATGGCCTTGCTTGTTCACCAGCAGTGATACAACTGGCGAAAAAGACTTTGAAGAGTTCTTTACAAACCAGGAAACGCTAGAAATGGAACGTTTTGTTAACCTTGGAATTATCAAGAATGAAGCAGAGTTCGACAGCCAAAAGCTAACAGACTTCGAAGATCGGATTAGTGCCATGAGGCGTGAGTTAGTGTGGGATAAGCCTGCGCTGGTTGATCTCTTTCACTTCATGATCCCTGACTTTCGGCACAAAGAAACAGGCAAATATCTCGACAGCAAGATGTGAGGCAGATTTGAGTGACCAACTGATTCGTTTCGTCCGTGATTACTTTGGCACAAACGATTTTATTCCGCTCCACGCCCCTGTTTTCGCTGGGCGTGAAAAGGAATATGTGGTTGATACTATCGAGTCCACGTTTGTATCCAGCGTGGGTTCATATGTTGATCGGTTAGAAAAAGATATTTCTGCCTACACCGGTTCTCCAGGGGCGATAGCAACCGTCAATGGCACTGCGGCTCTACATATTGCGTTGAAGCTTGTGGGTGTTAAAACTGGTGATTTGGTAATCACGCAGCCACTTACATTTGTGGCTACTTGCAATGCCATAGATTACTGCGGTGCTCAGCCTGTGTTTGTCGATGTCGACCGACATACCCTAGGGTTATCGGCAACAGCTTTGCAGCAATGGCTCCAAGACAATGCGAGATTGGATGGCGAGGGTATATGTAGGACCAGCGTGGGTAATAATGTGGTGCGGGCATGTGTGCCCATGCACACATTTGGGCATCCGGCAGACCTCGATGGCTTAGTGCGCGTCACCCATGAGTGGAATATCGCACTGGTGGAAGACGCAGCTGAATCTCTTGGCAGTTTCTATAAAGGTCAGCATACCGGTACTTTCGGTACGGTGGGTGCACTAAGTTTTAATGGAAACAAAATAATGACCACTGGCGGTGGTGGGATGGTTTTGGCCAATGTGGCTCTGGCAGAGCGAGCAAAGCATTTGACCACGACAGCTAAAAAGCCACACACATACGAGTATATCCACGATGAGGTTGGTTATAACTACCGCTTGCCTAACCTGAACGCAGCATTGGGTTGTGCCCAGATGGAGCAGCTTGAATCATTCATCGAAGCCAAGCGAATTTTGGCAAAGGCCTATCAAGACGAGCTATCCGGTACAGATCTTACATTTGTTGTTGAGCCTGATGACTGCCGCTCAAATTATTGGCTCAATGCTTTGGTTTGTGAGGATAAGGGGCACAGAGACGTATTGCTCAACATAACGAACCGGGAGGGTGTAATGACACGACCAATTTGGACTTTAATGAACCGTCTAAGTATGTTTAATAGGTGCCTTCGAGGTGATCTCAGTAACGCAGAGTGGTTAGAGGAGCGAGTCATCAATTTACCAAGCAGTGTTGTAATCGAGTGAGCGTCGCAAATCGGATAGGTATTTTTGGTACATCAGGGATGGCTCGCGAGGTGGGTGACATTGCTTGGGCTCTCGGGCTTGAACCAATTTATGTTGCGCGTGATGAAAGTGAGTTGAGCGCCTTGAATTTCTGTGCACAGGTAATACTGGAGAGGGATATTGGGCAGCACATGGATATGCCGTACGTTATTGGTATTGGGGAAAACAGCACTCGTAAAGCTGTTTCCAGCCGATTTAAGGATCAGCTCACATTCACTAACCTGATTCATCCAAGCGCCACGTTGGGCAAGGCTCAGCGAGAAGTGCTCGAAAGCCGTACTGGCATAGTTGTTTGTGCTGGTGTTCGTTTTACCAGTGGTATAGCCGCAGGTGATTTTTGCATATTCAATCAAAACAGTACGATTGCCCACGACTGTGTAGTGGGGAGTTTTGTCCACGTAGCACCAGGTGCAAACATATCAGGTAATGTTGAGCTACAGGATGAGTGTTGGATTGGTGCCGGTGCAGTCATTAATCAAGGCAGATTAACCAGGAAGCTTAAAATAGGCCGCAAGACGGTTATTGGTTCTGGAGCCGTGGTGATCCGAGACTGCGACTCTAATGCCGTATATGCGGGCGTTCCCGCAGAGAGGATTGAGTGAAGACACTTATTATCGCCGAAGCAGGTGTCAACCATAATGGTGACATGGGACTTGCGAAAGAACTTATAGCCGCTGCAGCAGACGCTGGCGCTGATTTAGTAAAGTTTCAAACGTTTATTGCTACTAATTTTATCTCAAGCTACGCCCCTAAAGCTGAGTATCAAAAGGGTGCAACTGACCCTCAAGAGTCACAGTGCGATATGGTGCGTAACCTTGAGCTTTCACGAGAGAGTCACCTCGAGTTGATTAGCGAGTGTAAAAAACAGGGGGTAGGTTTTTTTTCTACTGCTTTTGATAAAGACAGTATTGATCTACTGACAGAACTGGGAGGCTTGGATATTGTTAAAGTACCCTCCGGCGAGTTAACCAATCTACCTTATCTGCGTTACCTTACCCGGCATAGGAAGGATGTCCTACTATCAACCGGAATGGCTAATCTTGGGGAAATCGAAGCTGCTATAGACGTATTCGAACAATCTGGTACATCTAGAGAAAAGATCACTGTTTTGCATTGCACCACCGAGTATCCTGTACCTATGGTAGATGTGAACCTGTTGGCCATGGTCAACATCGGTAAAGCCTTAGGCGTTAATGTGGGGTACTCGGATCATACACTAGGTATTGAGGTGCCGATTGCGGCTGTCGCGCTGGGTGCAACTGTGATTGAAAAGCACTTCACTATGGATCGTAATCTACAAGGCCCTGATCACCGTGCCAGCCTTGAACCGAGTGAGCTCAAGGCTATGGTACAGGGCATACGGAATATTGAGAAGGCACTCGGCGACGGTATCAAACGTCCCTTTCCGAGTGAGTTGAAGAACAAACCGATCGCCCGTAAGTCCATTGTGGCAGCCCATCCAATTAAAGCCGGCGAAGTATTCAGCGAAGACAACCTTGCGGCAAAGCGCCCGGGTACAGGGATTTCTCCCATGCGCTGGGATGAAGTTATCGGTCGTATTTCAAGCCGGGATTTCAACCAAGACGAGTTGATCGAGCTATGAGTCGAAAAATCTGTGTAGTGACAGGATCACGTGCTGAATTTGGTTTGCTGCGCTGGTTGATGGTGGCTATTAATGATCATCCAGCGTTAAGGCTTCAGGTCATTGCAACTGGTATGCACCTGTCACCGGAATTTGGCTCCACTTACTCGGAAATTGAGGAAGCCGGCTTTAAAATTGATGTGAAAGTTGAAATGTTGCTAGGCTCAGACACCAAAAGTGCTATCACCAAATCTATAGGGCTGGGGGTGATCGGTTTTGCTGATGCGTACGAACGTTTGGCACCTGATATGGTTGTTGTACTCGGAGATCGGTTTGAAATGTTTGCTGCTGTTTCCGCTGCGATGATTGCAGGGTTACCGGTTGCTCATATTCATGGTGGGGAGACAACTGAAGGTGCGTATGACGAGGCCATAAGACACTCCATTACTAAGATGTCCCAGTTACATTTTGTAGCTACAGATGAGTATCGCAGACGTGTTATCCAATTGGGAGAACATCCGCAGCGGGTATTCAAAGTGGGTGGAATGGGCATTGATGCCGTTATGCACATGAAGCTATTGAGTCGGGAAGCGCTGGAGCGCTCGCTTGAGCTTAGATTTGAAGAAAGGAGTCTTTTGATAACCTTTCATCCTGTGACACTTGAGGGGGAGTGTTACTCTGTCGTGCAGATGCAGGAATTGCTGGCGGCGCTAGGAAACTTGCGTGACACGACTCTGATATTCACTATGCCAAACGCAGACGTCGGCGGTCGTGAGCTGGGAGCGCTGGTGCAGCAGTTTGTTGAGAATAACCCCTGTGCCAAGGCATATTCATCCCTGGGGCAATTACGATACTTCTCTTGCTTGAAACAGGTAGATGGTGTGGTTGGTAATTCTTCGAGTGGGCTGCTCGAGGCTCCCGCTTTCAAAATCGGTACCATCAACATAGGTGATCGGCAGAAAGGACGCTTAAAGGCAGAGAGCGTGATTGATTGCGAGCCTAGACGTGATTCAATAAGGGCCGCGTTAAAAACTCTATATTCAGCCGAGTTTCAAAATAATTTAGCCACCGTCGATAACCGTTATGGTAATGGCGGTGCAAGTGAGCGGATCGTCACAGTACTTGCGGAATATCCTTTGCGAAACATCCGTAAAAAGCAATTTTACAACATATCAGTTGATGAATCGGTGTAAGGATTGGAGCAGCCTATGAAATTCTGGCGCACAGCCCTTGTGACTAGGGATGTTACCTTGGAACAGGCAATCCGAATTGTGGACAATGCCGCGCTGCGTATTGCCCTGATTGTCGATCAAAACGACAGGCTTTTGGGTACATTGACAGACGGCGACGTACGCAGAGCCTTACTGAGGCAGCTGCCGTTGAATACACCAGTTATTGAGGTTATGAACACAAAGCCCGTAATAGCTAAGCAGGGTATTTCAGAGAATCGCTTACTGAAAATGCTGGAGCAATATGATTTGCTTCAAATCCCTTTGGTTGACAGTGAAGGACACGTTGTCGGTCTGGCGAATCTACATGATATCTTGAGCAAACATCGCTACGACAACCCCGTATTTCTGATGGCCGGAGGTTTTGGTACTCGTCTGCGTCCACTAACCAATAATTGTCCAAAACCCATGCTGAAGGTGGGAGGAAAGCCAATACTCGAGAGAATTATGTTGAATTTCATCGAAGCTGGCTTTCATCGATTTTACATATCAACGCACTATATGCCGGAGGTCATCTGTGATCATTTCGGCGACGGCGAGAACTGGGGAGTCAGTATTAAATATGTCCATGAGGAGGAACCTCTCGGTACGGGGGGGGCATTAGGCTTGTTGCCGTACGACGAGATTGACCAGCCTATGTTTGTCATGAATGGTGACTTGCTTACATCTCTGAACCTAGAAAGCTTCCTTGAGTTTCATCAAGGGCAAAACGGTGTAGCTACCATGTGCGTTAAGGAATACGAATATCAAGTACCCTATGGTGTGATTGTTAGCGAGGGAACTCAGATAAAATCTATGCTTGAAAAGCCGGTGCATAGCTTCTTTGTCAATGCCGGTATTTATTTACTAAATCCTGGTTTAGTGAAAAGTGTGCAGCGTGGGATATGTATCGATATGCCGACTCTACTAGAACGGGAAATTAATTTAGGTAGAACAGTGAATATATTCCCTGTACACGAGTATTGGATCGATGTGGGACGTATCGATGATTTCCGGCGTGCTCAAAACGAGTTCGGGATAACACATGATGGTTGAAGCTAAAGACGAGGGAACTGCAAGGAAGGATCGTCTTTTAGCTATCATCCCTGCACGTGGTGGAAGCAAGCGGTTGCCGCGCAAAAATCTGCTAAAACTTGGCGGGAAGCCTTTAATAACCTGGACTATAGATGCGGCTATTGAAAGCGGCTGCTTTGTAGACGTTTTGGTTTCTACAGATGATCAAGAAATTGCGGATATTGCTAAGAGTCAAGGTGCATTGGTACCTTGGTTACGACCAAAAGAGCTTGCGACCGATACGGCTACTTCTATCGACGTCTTACTTCACTCACTGGACTGGTACGAGCGTGAACGAGGCAAAGTTGATGGTGTGATGTTGTTACAGCCTACCTCTCCATTCCGCTCAGTCGAGACCATTCAAGATGCTGCAGCGCGCTTCCAAAATGCTGGCAGCGATAAGCCAATCGTAAGCGTGTGCCAAGCTTCAAGCCACCCGGCTTGGACATTTTCGATAGAGGGTGACCGAATGATCCCCTATTGCGGATGGAATGCTATGAAGCTTCAATCGCAGGATTTAGCTCCAGTTTTTGCGCTGAACGGAGCAATTTATGTCTCTACACCATGTCGCATACGAGAAACGCGAAGCCTATTCGCTGAGGACATGGGCTCAATCATCATGAAACCTGGGAAAGAGAATATCGACATCGATACTGAGGATGATTGGATGAAAGCTGAACGAATAATAACGATAACGAACACCAAAAAGTGACTCGCCACTAGTTTGCATATGTTGCAGATACATCAGACCTGTCATAAGACGATTCGGTAACGCTGCCGCGCCTACCGTGGCGAAGTGGTGATCCAATTCCCGATCGACTCGATCCCAATCAATCACACTCGCCAAACGGCCCAACGGATGCGTCGGGCTGACGATATCCTCCAATCGGGGTCGAAACATATCGTCTTGCGGTTCTGAAAGCTTTTTCTTCGGTTTCATAAATCAACGATTCTGCAACTTTTTTGGCTCTGGGAGGCAAATACGGTGGGTTTTCCGTATCTCGAAACTATTATAAGTCATTATAAATCAATGGGTTATGTGTTTTTCAGGGTCGGCGGATTAGTTACGACCTGGTCTGAAACCTCCTGACCTTTCCCCTGGATTTGTAACAATCCTTCGATGAGATTTTTGTACTATTCACTATTGTAGAGCTTAGAAATACAGAGGCCGTAGTAGTTCTGGGTAGCTCTTTAAACGGGATTTATCAATAGAATATTGCCGATTAAGAAACTCACTGACCACCTCATCCGTGAAATCAGAGTTCTTTGTGTACCTAATTTCATGGCTTTTGTCTTGCGCTACTCTCTTCAGGGTAAAAATACTGCGGTCATGGATGGATTGGCACAACCCGTGTTGCGCAGCAAGTACTGCACGCATTGTAAAATCAAACGGAGAGATCCCTTCGGAAAAGCTAGGAAGACAATGAAACAACATGTCGCCACTATCCAAACCATTGCTCAGCATATGAATTGTGGCGCCGACATGTGAAGGATTATCGTCATAAAGAGCCCAAAAGTTACAAGATGAACCTCTGTAGAAAGGGGAAATCCCCATATGGATATTAAGTGCACCGCGCTCAACTAAAAAATCGATCAGCCAACTTGTAATGTAAGTGGCTCCAAACACAATGTATACATCAGAGTTGAGAGCCTCCTCTAGTTGTCGTCTGTCCAAAAGATTTAAGTCACCGATCTTAATTGACAGAGTCCGGATGTTACTTGGAAGAAAGTTTATATCGCCGAATATGGTTTTTTCCGCCTTGATTACTTCATCAAAGTAGGTTTTCATAACTTCAGTTTTTTTAAAGAAGTCATTAACTTTTCCTGGGAAAATAGTGGTTGATTCTGATATGAAAAATACTTCATTTGCGATTTTTCCAAGTTGCCTAGCAAGGCTTATGTGTCTGGGTTGATTGCTAGAAAATACCGTGACTTTCATAACTGCATAGCCTTATATATGTTAGCGCAATCATCACGTGGAATCTCAAATTTACCCTTAATTTTGGTTTCACTTAAACTTGAACGAAAACCAATCTTGATGCCTAAGTCATCAAGAATTTCAAGCGTATCATCATTATAATCACCACAAGGGTGTGACATAGAAGAAATATCACCGACGACAGACCGTAAATGATCGAAATTATTCTTGTATTGCTTTTTCTGCTCTTCGTAGCTTAGTTTACTAATCTTGGTTGGATGGCTGTATGAATGCAAACCAACCAGATGTCCTCTTTTATAAATATCTTTTAGATGATCTTCTGACATCCATAAGTTTTTCGATATACTATCTGGTGAAAAGCCCCTTTCTTCAATCATGTTTAGCATCAGTTCTTCATATTTTTTAGCGCCTAGAACTTGGTCTCGCAGATATCGAAACCACTTGTCGTTCGCTGTATAGAAAGGAAACGCATTTAAGTAGTCTAGCTTATTGTATTGAAATTGGTGATATTCGAGATTTCCTTCGTAGTTATTTCTAACTAACTCAAAAAAATGATTGTAAAAATCATCTATATTATTAAAAGAATTTGTGCGGAAATATCGAAAAACTTCTAAGTTGTCAGGTGCGCCGCTAAATACTGAAGAGTATACGAAAAAAAAAGCGTCTATCCCTCGTTCTTCTAGTATTGGTACGGCAATATCATACTGGCACAGCAAAGCGTCATCAAACGATAAACAGATGTCCTCATTTGCTAGCTGAGATCGTTCAAATTTTCGAAAATATTCTCTTGCACCTATGAGATTATATTTGCTCTCTAACCAATCTAACATCGCAGAAAAGTCACTTGGACAAAGGCTGCCTTGAGCTGGAAGATGATTATGATCATGAAAGTGATGAAACATTATTGAGTGAGTAAACTTCATCCTATCACCATATTTCTAGGTAAATATTGCATTAGCATACCTGTAGTCGATCCAATATCGTTAAAAAATTTATAATATCATCTTTTATTACGGAAGATTTTTGTAGCGCTTGGGCTGCGTGCCGCTGCTTCAGTTCGTACGATACCAATAGCAGCTTAACGCTATAATATAGCCCATTCTGGGCCGCCTCGTATACTCGATGCGCTCAGTATAAGCCTGCTTTGCAGGCGTAGACTTCCCGTAAATGAGCTTTCCCCTCGGTTTGTACCAATTCTTCACTGAGATTTTTGCGAGTTTTAGGGGCCCCAGTTTTAGCACCACACCCTACGAGTCTGGACTGGTTTTATCGGCTAGTTTTGCCGCTTATTCATTTGGGCTGAGATTATTGAGAGCCCGGTGAGGTCGCTCTTGGTTGTAACTGAGACGCCAATCCCATGAGAGTTCTAAAACCTAGTTCAGGGAATCGAGCAGTTTGGCATCTAGGATATCCGTCCTCCATGAACGGTTGAATCGCTCAATATATGAGTTTTCGTGTGGCTTTCCTGGTTGGATATAAACGATCTCTATGCCATGTGCGGAGCACCACTCCGTGAAGACTGACGATGTCATTTCAGCGCCATTATCGAAACGCAACCTGCGAGGGCAGCTTTGTTCTCCCCGCGGGACAACCCGACAACAGCGCACGCACTTAAGATCGTTAACTTACCAGCGACAATTAACTGATTAGCTGTCCAGCGGCACTGAGAGGGATTTAGAGCTTTCCCAGCAAGATCCTAAATGGCTTGGCTGACCAGTGCTATATCAGCGTACATTCGCTTCAGTTTCTCGTTTTATTCCTGAAGCTATTTAAGCATTTTGATGTCCGAGGCATCTATGCCGCCATACTTGCTATGACACCGGTAAAACGTTGAATTACTGATGCATTGCTGGCGGCAGATGTCGCTCATCTTGCGCCCAACCGAGGCTTCTTTGAGTAGAGTTACAATTTTACTCTCGCTGAATTTGGACTTTTTCAGTCGATTCCCTCCTTCGGGTTATGATGTCAGAAATCTCTAGTTTTGACTTGTGCATTTTTAGGGGAAGTCTGCGCCGCGAGCGGAAAGAAACGGCGCATACCTTTCGGTGTGGGAGTATCAATGAGGCAACCACTGACTTTTTACGAAGACCAATTCGAACAGAAGAAGTGGCGCAAACAACGAGATCTTTCTAGGTCGAATGGATAAGTTGATTCCCTGAACACGACTGGAAGCCATCATCGAGCTTCGCTACCTTAACGCGGGCAATGGCCGCAGACATTATCCGCAGAAGAGCATGTTACGCATTCACTTCATGCGACAGTGGAGTCTCTGTTCCGGATGATCAAATGCCAGATCGGCTTCGTAATGACCCGTCATAGGGGCGGGGAAAGAATGAGTCAAGTTGGCGATGATGTTTGCGCTGGTAAATATTGCCTGATTAATTCAACTCGCACGGGTGTGAGTGTAGATTGAATCCGCCCAATCTCGGTCAGTATGAGTACTTTATGTGATATGCTTAGCCTCATCAAGGTTGTAGAATAGACTTCAGGCTTTCGTAAGGTTTTAAGAATAATACGCTGAAGCTTAAGGAAAGGGTTCAGGACGGATTTCAATTAGGGGGCAAAGTATTTTTAGGTCTTTATAACTTTTTAGTTGCTGTCGATGAATAGAATTAATCCAAAATACGAACCCATGGCGGTTGCTGATATATTGAAATTAGAAAATTCGCCAATTCTACTGGTGCCACGATTGAGCTTGTAAAAAATTATACAATCAGGTTAAGCATTAGCAATCGTAAGTGCCAGTGTGAATTAATTTTAATCGACGATGTTCATACATCGAAAATTATCGAAAAAAGATACCAATAATCAATTTACACTGCTTGCATTAGGTGATTACTTTTTGGGGTGTGACTATGAATCCAAAGATTTATACTGAAGATGAAAAATATTTTTATAAAACGTTCTATGAAAAAAGTATACCGACGATCGGTAGCGCAAGTTATTTTTTAATTCAGTAAATTGGAATATGACTGAGGTCTTTTGGCCGCGTGGATTGTGATGAAAGTAGATAAATTAATTAAAAGCGAACTTGAATATTTCGCGCCGATATTATATTCTCAGCGAAAAACTTCTAAAACGATGTTGGAGGCTTGGCGTAGAGAAACTCTAGCTCAACGTTGTGAGCGTATTTCCCTAGAAACATTTGATCTATGCGAAGGAAAAGTTTTACGCGGACTATTTAGCGGGCTCAAGTTGAATAGAGATACGTGCTGGGGAAAAAGTGATCTTGGCGCGCAATGCTTAGGGTTTTATGAAAAGGAAATTTTAGACGTTATAGCCGTACAAGATCCTTTTGATACGTTCTTGAATCTAGGTTCAGCAGATGGCTTTTACGCTGTAGGGATGTTGCATGCCAAGATGGCGAAAAAAGCTATTTGTTTTGAACTTTCCGAAGAGGGCCGAAGTCAAGTAAAAGAGAACTGGTTGATAAATGAAAGCCCTGGGGAGCTAGAGGTTCACGGTGAAGCAACCGAACAATCAATTTATTCAGTTGTAAACAGACTGTCTGAAAACACACTTGTATTAATTGACATTGAGGGGGGAGAATTTGGGCTTCTCTCACAGGATCTGATTGCTTTGATAGGTAAGTACAAAGTGATAATCGAAATACATAACTGGATTGATGGCTTCGAGGAAAAATACGCAGCTTTACTGACAGATCTCGATAGATTTTTTGATATTGCCATCATCCCGCCGTCAGAAAGAAATAGCGTTAACGACGAAATACTTCGAAGTTATCCAGATGAAAACCGCCTTTTAGTTTCGTCAGAGAGACGTCCGTGTTTAATGCGTTTCCTTTATTTGGTACCCAAAAAACAGATTAGTGAGTAGTGAGACAGCCAAATAAAGACAAGTAGTTACTTTCGTAAGCTGTTGTATTGGCTTACTGAAAAGCCTATTTAGCGTTTAATATTGTCATTTGTAGATTAGCCCGCGACGGCGGGTGCGGAGAGATTGAAGCTGAACGCCAAGATCAAGTTGAATTAGGTGAGGAGCTAATCAACAAATCAAGCAACTTGAAGCAATACGAAGGTGAGCATTGTAGGTCACGGTACACGCTCAGACCGGTTAGACTCCTGCATTAGATGTATACTCAACGTCTTAACCAAGTGCTTCTCGTCAGTTTTTTACGATTTCGCGGGGCTTCATTTACTGTTGGTCAGGCAGCATCTCCCCCCCTGCTTAGAGGCTCGCCTGAAGGGGCTCCCGAAGCCGGCAGATTCCGGCCTACCCCGGTTCCTTTTGCACTGTAAAGCTTTCTTTTACAGTCGTTACCATCCATTTAGTTTTGGCCGTGAATACTCAGTCGGTGTAATTTAATGCTGTAGAAATTATTAAATTTAAATAAACTTGATAAAATAAAATAAATCAACCAAGCTTGTCTCTGCGGCAATTCCCATAGCTTACGAGAAGCAATAAATATAGTTGATCTTTTAGGTTCTTAGTTTTTTCTATAAGGAGAATAGAATGGATAGTTATAAAAAATATATGGTAAAAAAATTGGCAGAAAGGAATCATATAAGTCAAAATATTATTGATACAAGCGTTGATATCTTTGAGAAAGGTTATATAGATTCTATTGGGATTTTTTTATTGTTAGCTGAAATAGAGGTTGATCTAGAAATTGATTTGAGTTTCGAGGATATATCAGCCTTGCCAATTTATAGCATTGATTGTATCTCATCTGTTATGGAGAAAAAATGTCAATAAAAATTTCTCAAGCTACTGTTGGCGATGCGCGAGATATTATGCGTTTTATGAATGATATATGGAAAAAAGGGCATATTCTTTCCTACCATAAAGAGCTTTTTTTTTATGAGTTCCAAGAGGGGAAGAGCTTAAACTTTATTGTTGCAAAAAGAAATAAATATATAGTTGGGCTGTTTGGTTTCATAAAATATAACTCACTCAACATTCCTGACATTGCGGGTTCTCTATGGAAGGTTGATCCTTCTGTAAAAGAACCACTTTTAGGAATGAAAATGCGAGAGTATTTTTTAAGAAATATTCCCCATCGTTTTTTTGCTGCACCTGGAGCCGGATTGCAAACGAAGCCAATCTATAGGGCTATAAAAATGGATTGGAATAGAATGAATCATTTTTACATAGCGAATGATAGTATAAGCGAATTTCGTGTTATACAGAATCCTAATTTTAAAAGAATTGCAACGACGATAAAATCGGGAACTATATATAAAGCGAGTTCAATAGAGGATCTGAAAAGCTTCATCTTTGATGAAGATATCCTTCCTTTGAAGGATTTTATGTACATTGAAAAGCGATATTTCCAGCATCCAATCTATATCTATGATACATGGTATCTAAAGGTTGATGGAGTAATCAAAAATATTTTCGTAGCACGATTGCTTGAAGTAAATAATAGAAAAGTCTACAGAATAGTTGACTTTTTTGGTTCGCTTGAATATTTAAAAAATATTGCCCTGTTCTTGGATGGCTTTATGAAGGGGCTCAATATTGAATACACGGATTTTATAAATTATGGTTTGGATAAAAAAATCTTAGTAGACGCGGGTTTTTCAATTTTAGACTTAGACAGTACTGAGACGATAGTGCCTAATTTTTTTGAGCCATTTTTGAAGAAAAATGTACCTATCTACTGTGTATCAAATAAAACAGACAAAGAGTTTAGGCAGTTTAAAGCGGATGGAGATCAGGATCGACCGAATCAATTAGAAAGTAGGTAGTTTGGGAGAGGTCAGCCAATCGAATGGAAATGTAAATTCAATTATCTTAGCAAACTGGAAGCGAAATATGGTTTTTTAGATTTTCACTTTAATATTTTTCGGAGGTGACGGCTTGCATCATAATCTTTAAATTGAACTTGTAGTTTATGCTTCATGATTTTTCCAAGATCATTCTTTGGCAGGGTTTCTAATATTTCGTAAGCCATGGGTTGTTGATATTCAGCGAGATTATTAATGCATGCAATTTTCACATCTCGTAAATTAAAATCATCATTCTCTTTTACTATAGCAGCTAATATAATCTCTCCAAAATATGAATCAGTTATTCCAATTACACTGCATTCTTTAACTCCAGCAACTTGGCTTATAATATTTTCGATATCAACAGGGTATACATTTGTACCACCAACAATAATAAGGTCTTTTTTCCGGCCTTTTAGATATAAGTATCCTTCTTCATCTACCATACCCAAGTCTGCGGTGTAAAAATATCCATCCACAACGCTCTCGTTTGTTTTTTCTTCGTTATTATAATATCGTGAAAATGCTGTTTTACTTTTAGTTATTATCTCTCCGATTTGATAAGGTTTCACCTCTTCTCTTTTCTCATTTACTATTTTCATATCTAAAAATGGTAGAGCAGTCCCTACGCTGCTCAATTTATTTTCACAATCGAAGGGGGATAAGTTTGTTATAATTCCAACTTCGCTTGCTCCATAGCATTCATGAAAATCACACTTAAATTTTTTTATGCACTCTTGTTTCACGTCATCCTCCAAGAGTGAAGATGATGAAACGATTGTGCGGAGAGAAGTTAAGTCGTGGGTATCATCAATTAATTTCACTAAGATATTTAAATGTGAAGCGATAGCTATTGTGAAGGTGATGTTGTACTTGCTTACACTTTCAAGCCAAGCTTTCGGCGTGAATTTCTCCAATAGAACACATACTCCTCCAATTAGTAAGGGCAGGAGGATAAGTCTTTGACCCATGGAATGATAGAGTGGCGATGCCACTATTATTTTTTCATTATCACTTAGTTGATACAAATCTCTTGCAGCGAGCAGTGCTCTATTTATTTTCGTCTCCTGGGTGAAAACGATTGGTTTAGGGTCTCCGGTTGAACCTGATGTTAGGGCTAAAATATAGTCTTGATTAGTTGGTACATTGTTTTTATTGAATCTATAATCGTAAGTAGTCGCGTCAAAAGAACAAATTTTAACTGATTCTATTTTACTTAATTTTAGTTTATTTAAAATTGATTCTTCTGATAATATAAATTTCGAATGTGTTGTCTGTATGGCTTTCTGGATAGCATCGATTTTGAGTGTTATGTTGATTGGTGCCATAACTGCACCTATGTTTGCAATGCTGAGCATTGTTACTACAAACTCATATGAGTTAGGAAGCATTACTATTACATGTGTGTCTTTTTCAATGCCTTTCTCTTCTAAATATCCAGAGAGGTTTCTTACATCATTTTCGAGTTCTTCATAGGTATGTGTTTTATCATTGAATATCACGGCTGTTTTTTTTGGTGTTTTTTTTGCGTTGCTTAGGAATGTTTCAATGATATTTTTCTTCATTTTTATGAATATACTCTTTGTTTTAGGCAATTTTGACCGTTTTCTTACGGGTAGCTCACTGGTTCGATGAGATATTCATCTAACAAGAGGCTCTCGATTTCACTTCCACTGCCTGTCAAGCCAGCCTGTTTTCTGGGCTCCGAGATCTGGTGGCATATCCCACGAGCCACGGCGGCATGAACACATGTTGTACTTTGTATGCAATGGGGCTTAGTACATTAAGATCCCTTTGCGGTCGCGACTGATTTTAGTCGCTTAGCTTTACCTTGCTGTCACTCTAGCACCCGTCCAGCTTTACAAACAATAAATGATTAGTCATTCTTCGTAAAAGCCGCCAGAAATTGATTCGATTAACCCGTTATCGGGCGGCCTACTAAATTTAAAGAAAGCGAGCTTTATCATACTGGCGTAAGTCCACCATGCTATAATGTGCCCGGCAAATTAGTAGCCGCGATTAAAGATATTCGGCAGATGCAGCTCGAAATGCTACAACTCAAGTTCGTCGTCTGGCAAGTATTAGATATCAAACTTTTCGCCAATAATTTGACGCCTTTCTCTCTACGGTCTAAAGTCGAGTCACGATTATCTTTCCTGGACTATTTTGTGTCTACGCTTCCCAGTGAACTGTTGATTATTGATGACGACCCGGCTCGTTTAGTTAATCTGGCGTCTTGTGTCAAATTCATAGGTATCCAGGTCCAAGCTTATGATTTTGTCACCTGGTTACAGAAAGCCAAGGGTGCCGATCTTTCCAGGGTGGCGCTTGTTTGCCTCGGGGAAAGTAATCTACCCCTTGCCCTCAGCAAGCTGCTGGCGCAGTTCAATCTTGATGGTCGCGATATTCCCAAACTGCTATTGGTCGATTGGCCAGAACTTAACAGCGCGCAGTACGCCAGCTCTCATGTTCTTGGACAGTTGTCTGAGCCTTTCCAGATGGCGGATCTACTGGATCGACTGCATCAGTCACAGCGGCTATTGAGTGAACTGGTAACTAAACCGGTGATGGCTGATTTCGATGGGTTTGTGGGGCGCTCCGCGCCGATAGAGCAGATTCGACAGCTAATGACTCAGGTAGCGCCGCGCGATATCTCTGTGATGATTACGGGCGAATCGGGTACTGGCAAAGAGGTTGTGGCCCGCTGTCTGCACAACTCTTCGCCGCGTGCGCCGGGCCCTTTTGTGCCGGTTAACTGCGGTGCTATCCCTCCTGATCTTTTGGAAAGCGAGCTTTTTGGGCACGAAAAGGGGGCGTTCACTGGGGCGATTGCGAGCCGCGCTGGGCGTTTCGAGATGGCCAATGGCGGCACGCTCTTCTTGGATGAGATCGGCGATATGCCCCTGCCGATGCAGGTTAAGTTGTTGCGCGTTATCCAAGAGCGCCAGTTTGAACGCGTCGGCGGGAACCGCACCATCGACGTTGATGTGCGTATTATTGCGGCGACTCATAAAGATCTGGAACAGATGATTGAGGTGGGGCAGTTCCGCGAGGATCTCTACTACCGTCTCAACGGTTTCCCGATTGAGATGCCGGCTCTGCGCGAGCGTGTAGAAGATCTTCCGCTACTGATTAAAGCGCTGCTAGACCAGCAGAAACAGAATGGCTTGGACTCTGTGCAGTTTTTGCCGGTAGCGATGGAGTCTCTGCGTAGACACCCCTGGGGCGGTAATGTTCGTGAGCTGGCAAATCTGCTGGAGCGTCTCGCGATTATCTATCCAAACGGTGTTATTGGGGTGTCGGAACTACCCGAGAAGTTTAGGCATGTTGAAGAGCCTCATCCTGAACGCTATATCGAAACCGCCGCGCCACCTGAGAGTGACATAGTAGTGCCTGATGAGCCGAGTCCGGGCGCGGGTGTGGCGGATTCCTTGCCGGATGAAGGAGTGGATCTAAAAGCCCATCTGGAATCTATAGAGCGTGGGCTGATTGAGCAGGCGCTTGATTCTGAATCTGGCGTGGTCGCGCGGGCCGCGGAGAAGCTCAAAATTCGCCGTACAACACTAGTTGAGAAGATGCGAAAATACGGAATAAGCCGATGAGCAGTGAAGTCGAGCGTCTCAAGGCCTATATTCAGGAGCTCGAAGCTGAGTTTCAGAAGCACCACGAAGATCACAAGGCGCTGCAGCGTATGCGTCGTCTGATTAATCAGATGCCCAGCGGGGTGCTTATTATCGGTAACCGAGGTGTGGTGACGGAGTTTAACCCGGCTGCCGAGGAGCTTCTGGGTACGCATCTGCTTAACCGTCCCTGGGTGGAGGTGATTCAAGAGTGCTTTGCACCAAGGCCAGATGATGGGCATGAGCTCTCCTTGCGCAATGGTAAGCGTGTGAGTCTGTCGACGCGCGCACTGGACGGTGAGCCGGGTCAGCTCGTATTTATCAGCGACCAGACACAAACACGCGATCTACAGGCGCGCTTGTCTCACTA
>Ga0102954_1000080_pt1 | contig 27329 bp, 37 predicted proteins | sample SalPonA_C_H2O_MG_FD_78511 | JGI IMG/M metagenome (GOLD analysis project Ga0102954, IMG submission 78511) | Water microbial communities from South San Francisco under conditions of wetland restoration - Salt Pond MetaG R2A_C_H2O_MG | ecosystem: Environmental > Aquatic > Non-marine Saline and... | reverse complement strand
GTACGCTGACCGATTTGGTACACAGTACCAAGTCCCTCTGATTCAGACAGTACTAATGACAGTATTCCATCTAGCTGAGATGTGACACTGTTATGTCCAGTGTTGCTTTTGTGTATGCGAGTGACTGTCATATTTTTTTTGTTTTCCTATCAGGTTCATCAGACTAACCGAAAGGGTATCAAAACGCCATGTACATTTGGTTATATATACTATAGATATAAATATTTATATCTTTATATGTTAGTAATATATATACATGGCGTTTTGATACCTTTTTCTCTCTGCTCTCTAAGCAAATCTCATACCACTTGCCCTGCTTCAGTCTTTGAAACGATAAAAAATCATTTTTTTTGACTTTTTTTACCCTATAACAGCGCCATTCGTCGCTACTGGGGGGTAAGTTGCCTAAATGGGTATAAAGCGAGAAAAACGCAGTAATTGAGGCGGTGTTACCGCAGATGAGTGGAGTTGATATGAGCAGTAGTAGTAATGATGATGACCTTCGCAGTCTGAGCGTCCCGTCGATAGATGATCTAGCTGACGACGCAGATTATGATGATCGTCAGTATGAGGCACCGTTTGTTCACCAATCTGATCAGTCGAAGACGATTTTGACTGACGACTACTCAAACACGACGATGAGTACAGCGATCAAGCTAGTCGACAGAGAACAGACTTCAGACACGGCTTGGCGAAGTAAAGAGTTGGGTTTGAACCTCGTTTTGCTCGGGTTAGCAGAAGTGCAGGCACTTCGACTTTCGCAGCTTTCGGGCTTGGTGTACCAGCTTGAACAGCGCGTCTTTTCAGATGAAACGCTGCGCGAGTTAGACGCGCGGAAGCTGATAGACGTGTACCGACTCGGTGTTGAGTCGATGAATGACGCAGCGGCGTACGTGAAAGGTGCAGTCAAAGCCGCAGACTGGGAGAAAATTGAGTTAGATCTTATGACAATGGCGAAGTCTGAATCAACTGACACAGCGCGTCAGGGTGAGAGCACCGCCGAGATCGCAAGTGCATTGCTGGCAGAAATGGCGAAGCTTAAAAATTGACGGGTGACCGTATGACACAAGCTCAATCAGCTCAAAAGGCTCGACAAGATCAGTTTATACAAGAGCTGATCGCTAAGTATGGTCAGAAAGAAGCGATGAATATTTTGGCGCGCGCTTCTGGTTATGAGGAAGCCCCGCCAACAATCACAGAATTCTTAGATGACGCGGAGTTTATGAAGCCGGTCATCGGCAACTCGCTTTTTCCGACATGGCGCGAGGCGTTGCAGGAGATTTACCCAAATCCGTATTACTCGCCTTATGTCGAGATTGTAATCAGTGGTGCGATTGGTGTCGGTAAAACAACGTTTTCACTAGTTGGGACGCTGTATGATCTCTGCAAAATCCTGCATTTACGCAATCCGCAAGAGCATTTTAAGTTGCTTGACTCAACCGTTATCGCGTACGCGCTGATGAACGCCACGCTCGGACTCAGTAAAGACGTCTTGTTTGAGCAGCTGATGGACTGGCTAAACACCAGTCCATACTTCAAAGATCTAATGAAGAGCAATCAACGTGGTAAGGTGAAAGCCAAAACCTTGTTCCCTAAAAACGTCGATATCGTTTCCGGTTCGCGCTCATCACACGTACTCGGTCGTGCAATCGTCGGTGCCATTTTGTCGGAGCTTAACTTTCAGACGAAGGTAAAAGGGCAGGCAAAAGATAACTTCACCAACATTATGCGTCGAATGCAGTCCCGATTTATGGCGTCAGGCGGCTCATTGCCGTCTCACGTCTGGCTGGATTCGTCCAAAACTGACGACGACTCTTTTATCGAAGAGCATTTAAAAGCCAGCGAGCAAGCAGGTTTGAAGGGAATTCGCGTGTACGACTACCCAGTCTGGGTGGTGAAGGCGCACAGCGGTATCTATTCAGGTGACACGTTTGAAGTGTTTCGAGGAGATAGCTCTCAAGACCCGTTCATCGTCGAAGCACCTGAGCAAGTTGCTGGGATTGACTCCGACAATTTAATCACCGTGCCGGTCGAGTACCGGACGCAGTTCGAGACTGACATCTACAATTCGCTGCGTGATATCGCAGGCGTATCGACTGTGAGTTCACGACGCTTTATCAAGTCAATCGCAAAAATCGATCAGGCGCTTAATCGAGATAACGCAGTAACCAAAGAATTGGTGACGCTCGACTTCTTTGATCAAAAGCAACAGCTGTTGCCTTACATCAAAACTGATTTGCTACTTAGTGACCAACGCCAGCGTTACATACACATCGACTTAGGCTTGTCTCAAGACAAAACTGGTATCGCTGCGACTCGTTTGGATGGGTTTGTGACTGTGAAGTCGTTTAACCCAACCACGGGGCGTGAAGAGGTGAGTCGAGAGCCACGATTTGTTGTTGAGTGGGTATTAAGTCTAAAAGCACCTGTCGGTCAGGAAGTTGCGATCTACAAGATCAAGCAGCTGATGATTGACTTGCGTGTTGAGGGCTATCCTATCGGCGTAATCTCTACGGACGGCTATCAGTCGTCTAATTTGCGTCAAGACTTAATGCTAGCTGGCTTTGAAACGCAGCTCGTCTCAGTTGATAGGACGAAAGATGCATATCTGGCGCTCAAGCAAGCGATTCTGACAGATCGTGTCAGTTTGCCTAAGCACCCGTTGCTTCGCAAAGAACTGGAATTCTTGAACGAGAATGACAAAAAGATTGATCACCCCGATATCGGCTCGAAAGACTTAACCGATGCCGTTGCAGGATCTATGTCAGTCGCGAAAGCGCACATGGATGATTTTGCAGCGTCAACAGCGACGTCTGATTTCTTGAACGCACTTGAATCCGTAGGATCAAGCGGATCTGTCTACGACATGATCGCAAGCGCGCAAGGCGATTCATTTGAATGGTGATTTGGGTTTTTGCTAGTAACCCTCAGCTCCGCTGGAAACAAGCTAGCCACCCCACGTTTATGGAGCAATACACTGCTCAGTTGTGTGATAAAGCTGGATAAAGCGTAGATTTGTTTACGAGTTATCGCGGGTGCCAGCCTTCTCGTTAATCTTAGGTGCTAACTATGAACGCGCAAAACGAACTTCAAGATCAGCCAGATAACGCGCAGCAAGCGCTTGTGAAAGAGTATTTTGTTGCACCTGATTACGACACGCAGTGCATTCCGAGTGATGATGTCGAGTGTCCAGATCAAGTGCCATCTTCGGGCGTATCTCTTGTACACGGAAGTGGGTCGCAAACAAGTGTTGGGTTGACCGGCGTCTCATTGCCGTCGTCGGGTTCTATTTTTATCGACGCGGCTGTCCTTTTTACCCTAGCAGTCGGGCTATACGCTACTAAGCATTTGATTGATAAGATTTTCGACAGATAAACGCCGTTGCGCGTGGAGACTCTATGCGCAACAAAGTCCAGCAATATGTTTACGTCCTCGCAGACGATGAGCGACCGTCACGGTGTAAAGTTGGAGTGACGCAGAATCCGCATCAACGGTTGAAGTCTCATCGCTCAACTACGCCACGTGTCTTCTTTTACTCGCTGTATGAAGTTCCAACGCGCGCGTTTGAGCGTAAGGTGATCTCGCACTTAAAAGACATCTTCACGGTGCACTCTGAGTACGTAACCGCGAACCCTGAAATTGTCTCGCGAATTATCGAAGGCTTGCTTGAAGATGTGCAGCACACTTAATACGTAGCTTTTCTGAAAGCGGATACTGTCTGCTTTGAAAAACGCTATTTGAATGCGCCGCTCGCCGCCACTAAACGGTCATTTTGACCAAGGGGCGCAAAATGTTGTCACTAAAATCTCTTATTTTAACTGCAACTTGTCTTTCCGCTTCGGTGTTTGCATCGGACTCTATAAAACCGCCTGTGAAATTCACACTCGACATGAAGCACGAGTGCTTTGAGTTCTCGCAGTTTGTCGACGCGACCGGAAAAGTCGGTCTTAAGCCCGTCATCACAGGCTCACCGGTTAGTAGTGAGGGTGAGGCAAACGGGCTGACTTTTGTTTATTTAGTGTCTGATACGACAAGAAACTGGATGCTCGCAGTCATTGCGGAAGATCGTTCCAGCGTTTGCGTTGTCGGCTCGGGTGCTGATGCAAGATTTAGTCAAGATTTGATCAAGCTGATGCCAGTGTCAATCTAAAAGAGCGAGGTGGGTATGAGTAGCCGCGTTTATGTTGTGAGTTGGACGAATGGAAATGAAGTGCTGCTAGACGGCGTTTACAGTACAGCAGATTACGCGCGAGATCGTGCAAACGCTTTGTCACTTTCAGATAGCTTAGATACAACCGCAACACCTCCGTCGGGTCGATGGGTAGTCCACTCGTATGTGATCGACGAGTCGAATTATTTTCCACTTGTCCCGCTTACTACGCTGCCAAAGCCGAGATAGTTGGAGATATTACCATGTCGAATTTTGCATCACGCGCCGTTAAGCGTCTTACGGAAATTAAGGCGAAGGCAGACGCGGCAGCTGAAGATCGAGAGGCGCGCGCTAAGCGTCGTCTCGACATCTGTAGTCGCTGTGATCACTACAATGCGACGCTAAAAATGTGTGCAGTATGTGGTTGCGTGATGCCAGCCAAAGCACGGCTGAAAAATGCGAGTTGTCCGAAAGGGTTTTGGTAATTTTATGAGTGTTGATCGTTTTGAAGTTCATAGCCCAGTTGATGCGATTCACCGTGACAGTGACTCGACGTGTCTCTTGCCATACGGCGAGTACACGATCACTGAGCATGATATTGATGCGCCGTGTGACACGTTTACCTGCGTTGCCGATGATTCGACTGTCTATTACGTCCAAACCAGCGTGCTAGAAGATCTCGGATACATCTAACCGGCAAGGAGGTAGGAATGAATCCATTGCTAATATCCGCAGTTTTCAAAGCAGTCTCGTATCTATGGACGTCGCGAGATTCAAAAGATGCGGTCGCAGAAACCGTCGTCAATGTGGTTGCTGATCAAATTGAAGACAAGCTCTCAACTAAGAAAGCAAACGCAGGACATGATTCAATCGAAACAGTTGAAGGGCTTGCGGACTTAGCGAAATCGCCACACGTCGCCCAGACTTTTGCTCTGGTACAAGAGAGTTTATCGACAAGCTGGTTCAAATCCGCGTGGCGACCTGCCTTAGCATGGGTCGCCGTCGTTGGCGTAGCGCTCGACATGTTTGTCGCCTACGGCATTCAGCTGGCGAGCTACTTTTTTGAGATCCCGTTTGATCCCAACGAGCTTCCCCGATTACCTGCCGAGCAACTGTATTCCCTTCTGGGTATTTTGTTGACCGGCGCAACCCTTCGCACGTTTGAGAAAGCGAAAGGGATTACGAATTAAACCTAGAGAGTGCCCGCCGTGAATGATACCCCTGAAAATAACGACTCAATTAAAGAGTCATTCGATACGAGTGGCATGACTCGTACTGAGCAAAAAACTGCCGCGTACTTAAATCAGGGTGCCGACATGGGCGCAAGCTCAGCGCGTTCGGGTGCCGACATGCTGCGTAACGCGCTGCTGGGTAAAAACTTTAAAGCACCGGATCTGTCACTCTATCAAAACGAATCTGATTACTACCAACAGATCCTCAACGGTTTCTTGAATATTAGACAAGACCGAGACTCGATTTACAAAGAGATCGAGCAGTTCAGAAATTACTACTTCGTGACGTTAGCACTTGACGTGATTTGTGATGACGTTTTAACGGATTCCAATACAGGTTCCGTGATCGACGTCTCTTCTGATATTCCCGAACTCGATAAAGAGCTAAAGCGCTTCATGGAAGAGTTCGATGTTGTCAATCTGATTGAAGATATTCTACCCGAGATGCTGCTATACGGTGAATATGCACTTGGTACGACTGTCGAGTCTGGCAAGGGTATCATCGAGATTGTCGATTCAGTGACGCCGAGCGATTTTGTCGCGCTCTACGACTCTCAGCTGCCTCGTGCTTTTTGGATTCGCGACGCAGACAGCTTCAAAGTGGCACCGGTTCGCGATTTCGCCCACTTCTGTATCAACTCACGCAAACTGCGTGTCGATTCAGCGCAGCGTGCACCTAAAGACCTGAAGATGCGTTCACCTTTTTACAGAATCGGACGCTCAGTGATTTGGTCAGGTATTGATAAGCTCAAAGAGCTGATGTTGCTTGAAAAAGTCAGTGCAGCTAACTCTGTATCGAGTTTGACACGTCCGAATATCATCGGTCTGTCGTTACCCAACTCCACTGCACCCAATGAGCTAGTCGACATTACTAAGCGCTACGAGAATATGCTCAACGCGAATTCCCGTCAGCAGACGTCGGCAGGTATGCAGGGTGCGAACCCAATGGATAAGCTGTCAGGCATGATCCAAGACAGTTCACGCGTCAAAGTCGTACCGATTTTCTCAGACAAAGGTCAGCTCGATAAGGTCGATTTGAACCAAGGCGACAAGTCGATGGACTTGCTGCCCTTGATACGTGACTACCGTGAAGTCGCTGCAACAGCTTTGGGTATCCCAAGCGAGCTGCTGTTTGGTGAAGTCGGTAACCGTCGTGCTGCACTAAAACAGTACGCACGTTACTCGCGAAAAATCACAACGATCCAGCGTGCGATTACGCGTGGCTTGCAGCAGTTGTGCTTAAACCACTTGGTCAACAAGTTCCAAGACACGCGCATTCGTTTGTCCGACGTCAAAGTCGATATGCGCTCTAACCTGTCGGTTGACGAGTTGAGCAACCTAGAAGGTATCGAATTGCAGCTTAGTTCAATCAACGAACTGCACCGTCTTGCGCAGGAAATGTACACGTCGGATTTGAATATGAAGCATCGCATTAACGGTGAGGCGTTCGCGAACTACGTGAAATCTGCGCTCGGTGATGTTGGCTTCAGATACGACTTTATCTATGCAGAAGGCGTGAAAGAGCCTGAAGAGCCAAATGATGACGATGACAGCGGCTACTAGGTAGCTTTAAAGGAGATCAGCGCATGGCAATTTTACGAGTGCTCGGCGTTGATCCAGCCTTCGCCAATTTTGGTTTTGCGGTGACACGCGTCTGCACCGACTTTATGAAAGTCATCGAAGTTGATCACTTGCACCTGAGACACACGCAGCGCGCGAAGACGAAGACAAAACAGTCGACCGACGATCTGCGACGTGTTCGAGAGTTAGCACGTGATTTGCGTGAATTCGTCAATATCTGTGACGTCATCGTCGTTGAGGTGCCAATTGGCTCGCAATCTGCGAACGCTATGAAGAGCGTCGGTATCTGTTACGGCTTGATTGGCGCAATTCACAATAAGCCGGTGATCGAAGTCGACCCTTATGCAGTTAAATTGGCGACGGTTGGAACACGTACGGCAAGCAAAGACGACATGATTCAGTGGGCGCACGCGCGCTATCCGTATGCAAACTGGATCACGCGCAAGCTTAAAGGCAAAGAAACGCTAACTAATGCCAATGAGCACCTAGCAGACGCAATTGCAGCAGTGACCGCAGGCATTGAGACGCAGGCTTTTAAGCAGTTAGTCGATACGCTGAAAACGAGTCGGAGAGAGAGTTAATGTCAAATAGCGATTCACAAACACAAATCCGCTTTGGCTCCGTCGCAGATCGCGTTCTGTTTGAGCTTGAAGTCGGCAGTGAGCAGCTTGTTCAGTCTGATTCAGACCAGTCTGTGTATGAGTTCACAGATCAAGAGACGCTGACGCAGCGTGCGAGGCAGCTCAGTCGAGTCAAAGATTTGAAGCGCTCGAAAATGACGAAAAAGCAGTGGCGTCTTAAGCGTAATAATTTGGAAAAGGGCATTAAGCGTTTCGCCCGTTCCACAAAAGGTAAACGTTTTCACCGCAAGCTCGCGCGCTGGTTAGCGATGCGAGAGTGCGCTGACAGAGTGTTGCTGGTTGAATGCTTAGTGGCGCTCAACTCGCTGAAAACACATTTGAGTGTCGATCTTAAGTACTCCAGCTCTATCGATGAAGAATCAGCTTATTCATTGCTGTTTGAAGAGTCGATGCCGCTGCTCGATGAGCTAGAGATCGAATTGCGAACCGCGCTACTTGCTGGTAGTGCTGCAAAGCTGACAGACGAGCAGACAGACTTTCTATCTGATCTAGTTCAGCGCTGAAATTAAAGGATTACCAAAATGGAAATTATTGAAATTTGGGAATCGGGAAATTCTGTCGCGCTGAGCGAATCACAGTCTATCGTCGACGGTGAGCACATAATTGCCCGTGCCTCTGGCGAAGCTTTTTTCCCTGACTCCGCCTCGCGTAACAACCGATTCTACCCACGTGAAGCGTGGACGAATGCGCTCAAAGATGAGTCGCTGCAAACACGCTTAGGGAAACGTCTTGTATTTGGCTCAGTTGGTCACGATCAGCCGTTGGATGACGTCGCTGTACGTGAAGGCAAGATTAGCCATATCGTGAATCGCATTTACATCGACGAGTCCACGGGCAAAGGCATGGCGGAGTTTCTAATCCTCAATACACCGTCAGGTCGAACGCTCAACACCTTGTTGCGTGCCGGTTCCGCTATTTCAGTCTCTACACGCGCTCGTGGTGAGTATCTGGAAGCTAAAAATGATGCTGGTCAAAATGTGATAGATCCCAGCAAGTTCGCGTTAGATAGCGTCGATTTCGTGTTAGATCCAGGGTTTTTAGACGCAAAGCCAAGTTTGGTGGAAGAGATTGAGCGCGAGAAAACAAAGGCATCTTTGACGGAAGAAACTGTTAAAGAGCTTTTACTTAGTGATTCGCCAAGCGCAGTGCTTGAAGACGGTCATGCTGAAATCCCTGCGGTCGCACCCGCAACTATTGAAAAAACAGAGAGTACTATGACAACTACTACTGAAAACACCGTGGATGCGACTGTTTTGGACGCACTAAAATCGGAACTAAGCGACGTACAAGCAAGCCGCAACGAAGCGCTTGAGATGCTTGAAGCTCAGCGTGAAGAGCTGGCAACTGCGCACGCTGATCGTGAAGCACTCGAAGCACGCATTGCTGAGTATGCCAAGCATGGCTCAGAGCGCGAAGTCGCTGAGTCACTGAAGACTGCTATAGAAGCGCTCGAAAGCTACACTGCGTTTGGTGCGGTCGAAGAGCTAAGCGAGAAGTTAGCTAAAGTCGAAGCGTATGAATCGCTCGGTGAAGCCGTGGAGATTGAAAAAGCGCTGACTCAGTCGCGCGAGTTTTTCGAGACTCACGGCGCACCTGCACACATCATTGAAAGCCTTGAGCAGCTAGAGCAGTTCGCGGTAATTGGCACACCGGCTGATATCACTGAAGCCCTAGAAGCGTTTGATGCGTTGATCGAAGAGTTAGGTACACCTGCTGAGATTCGTGAAGCACTCGAAGCGTTTGAGTCGCTGGTTGCTGACGCGGGTACGCCGTCTGAGATCCGCGCCGCGCTAATGCAGAGTGAAAATTTCTTCACAGCACTGCGCGTTGAGCAGCAGACTGCATTGGCTCACGACGTGTCAGATCGCACGCATCTGAAGCTTGAAGCTGTGGTTGAAATGCTCAATGCGGGTAAGAGCGTCGATGACATTCTCGGCATGTTCGATCTTGGTGAAGATGCAGACGACGCTGTCGAAGCAGAGGTTGAGGAAGCAGTTGAACTTGAAGAGCCTGTTGAGGCTGTTGAAGTTGAAGTTGAAGACGCTGTTGAGGCTGTTGAACTTGAGGACGCTGTTGAGGCTGTTGACGTTGTCGAGCTTGATGCTGAAGTTGTGGCTGAAGAGTCGGAAGAGTCTGATGCAGAAGACGAGTCTGACGACGAAGACTCAGAAGAAGATGGCTCAGACGAAGAAGATGAGTCTGACGAAGACGACGACGATGCGGAAGACTCCGAGGCAGAGGAAGCATACGACACTCATGCCGTAGAAGAGTCTGTACTCGTTGAAGATGCAACACTGACCGAGCGTTTGGCTGAGCGTTTCCGCACCCACAATGCTGCATCTTTGATGGAAGGCAATCGCTACAACGTCTTCCACGAAGCTCGCGTTGAATGTCCTGTACCGTCTACACGCGGTGCCGATGTTTCACGTGCTGCGAAGCTAATGAAGTAATTCAATTTCACTTGCTCTGACACATTCACTCTGGCGGGCGACACGTCGGGGCAGGTGACCCTTTCTAACTGTGTGCGTTGCGCACAGCGTTTTACGTGCGTGCTTGAAGTTGACTAGATCAAGTACGTGAGATTTGAGTGTACCGCGTGTGCACTCACCGGATAGAAATTTCTGCGGCACTTCCGATTTAAAGTAAATCCAGTTAGTCGAAGGCTGGCGCTTGCCAGTATTTATCACTCCGCAAAATAGGAAATACATCATGTCATTTGAAAAAATGAACGAGTCAATCATTGAAAACAATGCTGACCGCTACTTTGAAAAATACCGTGACCAGATCGAAGCATTTGAGTCTCACTCTGCTCTGGCTAAATCAGGCGCGTCTGTTTCCGCTTCTGAGATCTACTGTCTCGGTCGTCAGCTGGAACAGTACGAAGAGTACCAGAACTACGTTGAGTCTACCGGCACTGTAGGTGCTCTGGGTCAGCTGCCAAGCGTTGCTCTGGACGTAATCGCGGCTGCACACGGCAACTCAATCCTTCCGCTGGTAGCAAGCACGCAGCCAATTCAGGAAGAGCAGGGCATCGTCTACTACAAACAGGTTGTTGCTACTTCTAACGCAGCAGGTCGCACCCAAGGTCAGATCATCATGGACGCTCAGAATGGCGTACGTGACTGGAACTCGTCTTACGGTGCTGCGACTGTTACTGAAGTTATGGCTTCAGGTGACGGCGCTACTACTACTTTCTCTGCAAACCTTGCTAATGAGCAGGTTCGTCCACGCAGCTTCACTGCGACCGTTGGCGGCGTGAAAGTAATGGATGACGGCAACGGCACTCTGCTGGGTAACGGCGCTACAGGTTCTATCAACTACGAAACAGGTATGGTTGAAGTAACTTTCGTTGACGCTGTTGCTAACGGCGCTTCTATCATGGCTACTTACGAGCAGCTGTTTGAAGCTCAGTCTGACATTCAGGGCATCGCAGGCACTTTGGCATCTACTGATATCCGTGCTGAAGTTTTCGCACTGAAATCTGAAGTTGGTATCCTGCAAGAGTACTCTTTCAGCAAGCGCTTCGGTCGTCTTGCAATGGACGAAGTTGCTCAGGATCTAACCGGCGAACTGACTCGCGTAACTAACACTGCGGCTATCCAGCGTCTTGACGCTGCGGCTGTTGGCGTAACTACGTGGGATCGCACTGCACCATCTGCCGTGTCTTACGCTGAACATAAGTTGACATTTATAGACGCATTTGCACAGGCAGAAGCGCTTCTTAATGCCAACTCTGGACGTGGCTCAATCAGCCGCATCATCGCTGGCGCGTCTGCTGCTGCTACTCTGCGTGGCATGGCAGGTTTCACTGCTGCTGAAGGCGGCATGAACAGCGCAGTAGGTCTATACGGCTTCTTTAATGGAGTTCCTGTTATCCGTGCTGCGAACATCATCGCGTCTGATGACATGCTGTGCTGCTACAAGGGCAACAGCCACTTTGAAGCGCCATTGGTACATGCGCCATACATGCCATTGTTCGTTTCTAACACAATGGGAACTGGCTCTAACCCACTTAGAAACCAGCGTTTTGCGGCGGTTTGGACAGGTCTGAAATCTGTTATCCCAACCTTCGTAACACGTCTGCGCATCGTTACTTCTTGATCCTTTTCAAGTCGTAATTTGGGGCAGGAAGAGAGCGATTTTTCGCTCTTTTCCCGCCTTTCTATAGATCTCTAAAAGTGTACCCATATTCAAAAGCGCATCTGTGCTGTGTGTGCTTTTGAATGACCGTATTGTTAAAAATAAGGCGATATTATGACCTTAGCTGAGTCAATTTTAGTGCGGTTAAATCCGACTATTTCGCGCCATGAGCGTTACGTCAATTTATTTATAAAAGACCAAGATCCGAGACTTAAATATGTCGATCAGGTGTGGGATATGTTGCAAGCTGCTTACAAGGAAATGGGCGGCATAAAAGGCTCTGGCTTTGAAAGCAAAGCGGCGTTAGTCAAGACAATGCCGTTCTGGAAGTTGTCGGTACGCGAAGGTGTTGTGACGTGTGTGATTATCTATAAAGATAAGTCTGGACGTAAGCTCGTCGCTGTTGCTGTGAATCGTGATGCGCCAACGGGTAAGGTTGATTTTGAAAACATTATGCGCGCTGAGTTCGAGCGTTCGTATATGGAAGTTTCGCATCACCTACTTAGCTGGCTGGAAAAGCGTGTCCCTAAACTGCTTAAGAAGTACAGAATCAAAGTCTCCGATGCAAAGAAAATTTTGAAAAATGATACGCTTGAGCCGATTGATGACTATTTCTACCGCCGTGAAATTGGCGGCGATATGATTCGTAAGGCGATGTTTGGAACCCCTAACAAAGCAATAACCTGAACAGCGTATTGACTTATGAAGCCAAGCGAGTTATTATGGTTAGTGTGATGGGGAGTTCGTATGAGTGAACGAGTGTTGTATTTGCATGGGTTAGGGTCGAGTGGAAATTCGTCGACCGTAGCTGCGTTGCGCGATTTAGATCTTGTAGTTGATGCGCCAAGTTATGCGCCGCATGACTACGAGCGTTCGATGCGCGAACTCTGTGATACTGTTAACTCTGTTAAACCCTCCGTCATTGTCGGTACGTCGATGGGCGGCTTCTACGCAATGAAGCTTTCTGAAGTGTTCGGTTTGCCAACACTTGCGATAAATCCAGTGCTTGATCCTGCAACGTTTCTGGAGATCTTTAGAGATCGACCCGCGAAGGATTATGCAACTAACACCGATATCCCTATTTCAGACACAATGCGTGCTGCATTTGAGCCGTTAGATCGTATTCGTCGAGTTGAACTCGCCGCTCCGATTCACGTCATCGTTGGCATGAATGACGAGGTCGTTAATCCGCATTCGACCATTGCTTATTGTGAATCTGAAAATCTTGTTTATACCCCACTTCCTTGGGGACACCGTGTGGAAAATGCTGAGGTGGTTGCCAATCTTGTTGGTTTCCTCTCGATCCCCGCGTTGTAACGTCTTTGCCCCTATAGCTCAGCTGGTAGAGCAACTGACTTGTAATCAGTAGGTCGTGCGTTCGACTCGTACTGGGGGCACCATCTCTTTTTAGGAAAATCATCTAAACCGCTCGGTGCGTTGGAGTGCTCACCCCGTGCGACGTTAGATGCCTATCTAGTATTCACGCAGGTATAAAAATGTCTTTAGCTAAAACTATTCTTGAGAAGTTGTCTGAAACTGTTGTTGCTGAAAGGTATGCAATGACTCGCGCTGAGTTTGATGCGCTGAAGAAAGGCGACACGTACGAAATTACGTGGGACGACTCGTGGGCAAAAAGCCAAAAAGCGACTGTGTTTGTAAAAAGTCGCTCAACTAGCAAAAAGTACAACACCGATAAAGTCTCTTTCGGTATCAAAGATAAGCCACGATTTGTGGGCTTCTTTTTATACAGCCGCGACGGGGGAGAGCCTAGTTTCGCGGTTGGCGATATGGGCGCGGTTTTGACGTCAATTAGGAAGGTCTCAAAATGACGCTCGCGCGCCGACTGCTGTCTCTTTTCGAGGCTGTGCATAGTGTCGAGGTTATTCCAAATACGTACGCAGTTGCACGGCTTAAGAGCTACTACCTCAGCGGCAAAAACAAAGATAACGTACATGCGCGTTTTGTTGACACCTCGCGAGGTGATGATTATGTGCTGCTTGTTTTAGATTTCCGCACACTTGAGCGAGCGAATCAACATAGTGCTGGCGCGATAGACCGAACTGTAAATATTGATTATGCAAAGACCCTAATAAACTCGGCTGCAAAACTGCCGCCACTGCTTGTCAACGCTCGGCTCAAGGTTGTCGACGGCGGGCATCGGTTTTATGCCATGTACCACGCGGGTTTAAACCGTATCCCAGTACTGATGCGGCAGTCTGACTACGAAAAAGCGAAGTCCGCTTCACTCCTTTAACAAATCTATTTTTAACTTAGGTGACCCCATGACGACCAGCGCTGCTGAAATCCTGACGTTGCTTGAAAAACTCGATATTGCGTCTGTATTGAAATCAGATCGACAGATGGAATTGCTTAAGACTAAGTTAGCAAACGCCTACGAGTTTGGACAGCTGGCATTCCTTGCTCACAATCGCCGTTTCGATGAGGAAGTCGAGAACTTCCCACGTAACTTCGCGCTCGCACAGGCGAAGGCTAAGAAAGGCTGGACGAAGCGTAAAGATATGCCTGTGATTAATATTGACGATGTGCGGGAGTTCCAGCGCCGTATGTCACAAGGCGCAATCGACCTGCGTGCACCATTCACCGATCACGCATCAAAGCGCAACCCATTTCCGCAAGGTCTAACCGGTGATCGCGCCGCGCAGTGGTTAGAGCAAGGCTTGCCGGTTCACGACGGGTCAGATCGTGATGATGTCGTGAAAACGTACTTTGAAAATGTACCTGTCAAAGAGCTTAAGCCAATCCAAGCGCAGATTTACGTCGATAAGTCATTGTTGTCTGTGGCGCGATCTGGCACTAAGTCGTTCCGCGATTACGTAAAGAACAAGTCGATTCTGATTGCTTCAAAAGATAACTACATTCTTGACGGTCACCACCGGTTCTTATCATCAATTCTCGTCGATCCTGATATGGAATCGCGCTGTCTTAAAGTTGACCTTCCAATTGCTGAGTTACTACCGCTGACACTGGCGTATGGTGACGCAATTGGGAATCCACGCAATCGATAAGGTTTATTAAAATGCTAGCTAAGAAACTTCTTGATCAGATCAACGTGAAAGCTGTTGTTGAGACTGATGACACTGTGCACACGTTCGATGACGTGATGCTTGAAACCCTTGACCAGTTTGAAGCGCATTTCGGTGCGATTGACGAAATGGCAAACCCCGCGATGGTTACCGATGCCGACGTGCAGGCACTCGACAAGGCAATTAAGCAGGGTGAAGATAAGTCCGTTCTTCAGTCAATGCTCGTGTCACTGTTTAAGAAATTTGAGCCAACCTTGCTTGCTGTGCATAAAAAGCTCAATAAAATGGTGCCACGTGACGTACTCAAAGATCGCAAAAACAAAGTGCTGAGCGGCATTAAGCCGTTCGATTCGGTGTTTGATAAAGCTGTGTTGCGCGGTAAGGGCTTTCAGAACGTCAACGACTTAGTGCGCGGTGCAATCTTGCTCGACGATCCCGCTGAAGTCGAAGGTTTTATGAAAGACTTTCTGCGTAAAAATAAGTCGATGATTGTCGGTTATGAGTCGAAAGACAAAGGTGACGATGCTAAATACGGCTACTTCGGTTCGCATCACGTCGATCTGAATATCGACGGTATTATCGTTGAGCTACAGATCATGTCGCGCAAGCTGTGGTCGTACAAAACAGCGGCTCACGATATCTACAACAAATACCGCTCTAGCAAGCAGGATCTGTCGAAATTCGATCAGCATATGTCTAAGAAGCTGTTTGCGATGGGTAATGCTCCGAAAAAGGGTAAGAAGAACCGCAAGCGTGAAGAGTTTGAAGCGACTGACGTGTTAGGTGCCGAACTTGTTGACGAAGCGGTTAATCCGAATGAGTACGACTTGTCACCGGATGCGCAAGCGTTTGTGGATAAAGTCTGGAAAGACGTCAAAGGCTTCAAAGGTAATGTGAAGACTTTCGGTGTCGATATGGCAGTACGCATTGCAATTGCACTCGATATGCTCAGCAAAGGTGAAATCCAGACCGCTGACTTTTTCGTCGCAATGGATAACTTGTACAAAAAAGCCAAAATCGAGCAGTAATATCAGACGCCAATTGAACAGCGTGTTGACATTTAGTGCATCAGGCAGTATACTACCCGAGTTAGTTGGGGGTTCCAACGGCAAGGGGTGTTAGATGATTGAGCGTTTTAAGGTTGAGGGTGTTGCATACGTTGTCTCGTATGACGAAGTCCGCAGCATTTTTACGTTCTACATTGACGTGCTGAATTCAGATTACAATGTTGCCCCACTGTCTCGCGAGGCGCGGATGTGGGGTGACGTGTCACCGGATACTGTGTGGACAAAAACCGACGTCAAAGATGTGTTCAAGATTAAACACCACATTGTCGAGTTTATTGATCACGCACTGCGTCGATTCGAGCCGCACTACTTCCGGTTCTCAGCGAACGAGGCAATCAAAGTCCCAGTTTATCGCCGCATAGCGGCTAAGTTGGCTAAAAAGTACGGTTATGCCTTGTACGAACATGAAGGGTATGTCTTCGATTTCTACCGTGAAAACTAGCACCGCCAGACGGTGCTTTTTTCTGTCTACGAACAACTGTCGCGAGGTGCCGTATGTTCAGTTCCTTTGAGGCGGGCGTAAGCCGTTACGAGTTTGATCGCGGTGATGGGTCGGGCATAACGGAGTCTGTCTGGGTGCATATCGACGGGCGCTTTCGTCATGCTGAGTTTTTTGGCACTTACGAGGTTGTGACGCCTGAGACCATCATGGTTTCGATAGATGACTACCCTGATCTTCGATTGCCGGTCTATAAATTAGACGGCAACTTCTGGTTTTGCGACCTCGACGGGCAATCATTCACTGCACAGAGTCCAATTGCCACAGCACTGAAAACGTTAATAAACGCCCTCCCACACGAATAAATCAATACGCCGCGCCCTCACACGAGCGTCGAGCGGCGCAGGAGTTAGTATGACTATTACGAGAAAATTGATGGGTGTAAACGAGCACTATCGCCCCGCAAATTTAATTGAAGCAGGCAGTGACGGTGTCGCACCGGACTCTCCTGAAGTCAAAGCGTTCATGGACGCAGTTGAGGCGAAGTTCAAGAAGCACTTCCCCAACGGTTTTTTTCAGGCATGGGAAAACCCCCGCTTCGGTGCATCTATGAGCATTCATTGGGGTCTGATCGGCAATAAGCAGGATTTACCGAGCGGTTATCGAGAAAACGACCCGTTTCATCATAATTTGAAGATCTCCACTGATCCGCGAACTGAAATGTTCAATGCGCGTTCTGAGTTTGAGTCACTGTCGTCTGCGCTCTACCTGAATCCGCCTGAAGGCTCTCATCTTGCGATGGAACGTTTGAAGGGGCTTAAGCTGCGCAAAGTGACAGGCGACCTCGACCGTATCCAGAAAGCACTATTTAAGTACATTGAAACGTGTGCCAAAGCAGTGAAGGACAATCAAGACAACATCTACGGCGCTGACCGTATGAACCCTAAATACCTAAAGGTGAATTAATAAATGTCTACTAAAAAATTGATGGGCGTTGTTGAGAACTACCGTCCTGACGATCTGGACGAAGCTAAACCTGTAAGCCTCGCAGAGATTGCAAGTAAACAAGACTTCGCAGGTGTGGCTAACCATCTAAGCGGGATTGGAGCGGCACGCTCGCGTCTCGAAAAGCAATTTTACGCGATGAATTACGTTGCAGACGTGGCGACTTTTTTCGCAGCTAAAAAGGCTGATCCGAGTTCAGCTCTCGGCATTAATGCAGAAACAGGTTTGGTTAACTACGAAGCGTGGTTCCGTGGGCTTGCGAAAGCTCGGTCGAAAGGAATCATTGAGTCGACTGACGTTGTACTTGATGAAACTCACGACATGAAAGATATCAAAGATCTAACGAAGTTAGTTGAGAACTACATTGATGCCTTAGAAAAGTTTGAAAAGTGGTTTAAGAAGTCGTTTATGCCACAGTTTGACTTTTTCATGGATGCGATTGAAAGACAGATCAACGACAATACGCAACCAAATCCAGATCTGACAAAGCTCTACCCTAAATTCGCGCCAGCCGATAAGCGTAAAGGTACATTGAGTTCCCTCATGTACATTACCAATATCGTGTTCCAGCTAGAAACTTGGGTTGGCGAGCAGATCAGCAAGTCGGTTGATATTCTTCGCACGATGAGTGTAAACCGGACAGCAGACAGCGCTGAGCGCGAGGCAAAGCTACAAACACTTTCTATGCTACGTGACGCAGCAGACTCGATGCGTACCTCCGCGAAAAAGTTCGACAGAGATTTAGCTGACGCGATGGATAAGGGTTGGGTGCCGTTCAGTGTTATCAAAGATTACGCTAAAAACGCAACTGATTCGGAAACTTTTTACCGAAACGTCTATGGTTACCTCTCTCACCGCATGTCGAATCAACAGTTGGAGTCTACTGACACTGCCGAAGCCAAAGCCAAAGCGCCTAAAGTTATTACTGTTACAGGTGCTGAGTGGAACAAAATTCGCCACGATAAAAACGTTAAGTCAATTGGCTATATCGGCGGTCGCGACGGGGCTGATCACGAAGTTATCTACAAAGATTACACGGTGAAGCTGTTCAAGTGGGCAGATGAGGCTCTAGTCGATGCAGTCGCTGAGATGGATGAGAAGAACAGTCTGAAGTCGCTAGGCATTGATGGTAAAACGGTTTCTAAGAAAAATGCAGAAGACGTTTTGCTGGCACTAAGCAAGCAACTTGGCGGCGGTGAAGCGAATAAGCTACCGGAAAAAGGTCGCAAGCTCGTTGTATCCTACGCGGGTATGAGTGACCACATTGAAGTTGAAAATGTCGGCAACGATAAATTCAAATTCACCGTCGTTTAGTCTCAGGTTTAGTCGTAAGGCACCTATCCGTAGGTGCCTGTCTCTCATAGGTATTTAAAATGACCGTACAATCTAAAGCCGCGTTTTTGATGAGCGGGGTTACCGAGCACTATCGCCCTGACGTTGCTAAAGCTGAGATCGTTGAAGATACTCAGGTGAGTGAGGCAGCTAAGTTTACAAAAACCGAGGATAACTTCATTCGTCAGTTTGGTAAGAAAGGCGATGTAATAGACGTCAAATTCTACAAAGGTTCGAGTCAGGGGAGCCGACAGAAAGGTGAGCGAGATTACAAGATCGCTAAGAAGCTTGCTAAAGACGGCATACTCAAAGTCATTGATTCACGCGTCGACACTTACGTGAATACACTGACCGTCGAGCTGCTGATTGACCCGCCTTCAGACCTTACGCTTAAAGAGAAAGCTCTCTTGAACGACATTAAAGCTTGGATCGAGAGTGGCAAGGCTTGGCAGTACGGGCGGGATTGGCGACAAAATCCCGACGACACACGTATGCTTGCTAAAAGAGAGTCGGATTTATTCGACGGATTAAAGCGCAAAGGCTACGTAGGTGGTGATGACCGCAAACCGATATTGCTTAAAGATTCATGGTAATTGAGCCGTCAATTTACGCCTGAATTTTTAAAGGATTTAAAAAAATGATTGATGCAAAAACTCTAATGGGCGGTCTGGACGAAAACTACCGCCCGAAACATACTCTTAGTGAAGGTAAGACATTCACGGTAGGCGACATTGATTTTGAAGCTGTTCGCCAAAAGAATGCTCGTGGACAGCAGTATTGGCAGGCTAAGGTTGTTAAGACAGGTGCGACTCTGGATCAGCCCTACGACTCTGTTCCAAAGATGGTTGATGACCTAACGCAGTTACACAAGGCAGCTACCAAAGGTCTATCTGGCAAACGTGCGGAAGTACAGTGGGCATATTCAAACGGTCTTGCTACTTACGATGACGTGAAGAAAGCTAAGAGCGAGTCTGCGGACGAAGAGGGAACTCCAGCCGAAGTAGTCGAAGAAACTCAGGTTGACGAAGCAACTCTCGATTTTAAGAACGTAGTTCGACACGTTCCAACAGGCGGTAGTGTTAAGACTAAGCTAACTGATAAAAGCCTAACTGTAACCGTTGTTTCTACAACATCTGCTCCGCCATTGACGACTAGCGATATTTCGAATATCGAACGTAGAATGAAAGCGATTGCAGACAGCTTTTTTGACGATGCAGGAAAGTTGATCAATATCAAAAAATTCGACAAAGAGCCTTACGTGTTTATGGAAGGTCTGGCAGGTAAAGTTGTGTTTTACTACTCCTTTACACTTCGCGTCTCTACAAAACCTGAAGCTCAAAAGCTGGCGCAGTTGGATACGGCACTTAGTTCATACAAGTCTAAGTAGTTAAAACTATCAGCGTATTGACTTGCAATGCTCACTCATTTTGATATAATAATCATGTTGAGTGAGGAGATATGATGATTGATGTGATTGCGAAAAACCTAGCCCGAGTTGCCCACGCTGGCGACGTCGATAAGGCTGGTGTTGATTACTTCGCGGGTCACCTCAGTGCAGTTGCGGCTGGGGTGTCTAGCCCGCTGGCTAAAGCGGCTGCGTTCCTTCACGACGTCCTTGAGGACACTGCAATGGTCGAAGCTGATCTGCGTGCGGCACTGCTTGATGGTGGTGCGGGTGCGGCAGACGTTGAGGCGGTTGTTGCGGCGGTTGTTGCGCTCTCAAAAGTCGATGGTGAGCACTACGATGATTACTTGGCGCGTGTTGAAGCCAACCCTTTGGCTGTCGAAGTTAAGCTGGCGGATCTTGCCCACAACAGCGACTTAAGCCGGTTGGCTAGCGTTTCTGATAAAGACTTGGCTCGGGTTGAGAAGTACCGAGCTGCGATTGCGCGCTTGAGCGCTTAATTCTCGCGCCGCTGGCGCTCTCACTAATTTTAACGAAACCGTCCTTGTGGCGGTTTTGTCGTTTCTGGAGATTCACTCAATGGACAATTCTCGTTTAGCACAGTCTGTGCTCGAATACTTTGACCTGCCACTTGATCAGGGCGGCAAGCTTGCAGGCTGGATTGGCATGTATGGCAGCAAAAAGATAGAGATCAAGAAAGGCACGGACGCGAAAGACCTTTACGGCGCTAAGCAGTTCGCTATCAAGGCACTCAAGGTGCCCAAGTCTAAAGTCGGTTTGCTCTCAGTCGTACCCGCGCACGAAGCATTTGAAGCAGAGGCGTTATCTGCCGAGGTGGTTGAAGATCTGGGTTTAGCAGATGTTGGTGACGACGATGATTCAGCTGATGAGTCTTTCGACGCGTTGATCGAAGAGCGTCCGACAATCAACATGCTTCAGTGGATAGCTAAAAAGTCAGGTAAAGATGCCAAAGCGATTACTCGTGATCTGACTGTTGCGCTCGGTAATCCACCGTCGCGTGACCCACTCGTCTGGGACGTGTTGACAGCTACAAGCGAAGATGACCTCAAGAAAGCGTGGAAATCGCTGAAAAGCATGCGTGGGCAAGCGTTAGTACAGCATATTAAAGATGCGGTCGTGAATGTCGCAACCCACAAAGTAGTTAAACCCACAGCTGAAGCTGTTGATGCCGACATTGAAGAACAGCAGAAAGGCACGTTTATTGGCTGGACAGCGACGCTGGGCAAAAAGACGGTTGACGTGTCACGTGATCACGCTAAGTCGATGCTCAAAGCCTTGGAATACGCTATGAAGCAACTCGGTGTTTCGCGTGAAGACGCGATGACCAAAATGTCGATTGAACCTGTTTACGAGTCGGTTGAAACAGACGTCGATACAGATCTCGATAAGTAGGAGTTCAGCAATGTCAGCTAAACGCTTAATGGGTAGTGTGCAAGAGCACTATCGCCCTGACGTGTCTGAAGTCGGTGAGGTTTCCGAGGCGAACTACAAAATCGTCGACGGCGCAGTTCACATTACCAAAGCGGAGTTCCGTAAGGTTCATAAGGACTTCAAAAGCACGGCAAAAGGCAAAGAGCGCATGCTCGTGCTTGATCCGAAGCAAGGTTCTGTCTCACGTCGAGTCGTCTTTGTTGATGAGTCTGTCTCCTATGAAGATATGGAGAAATTGTACGTCGAGTACATGAAGACTTTTGCCAAATACAAAAAGTCAGGTATGGATCGGATCAAGGCGTCCGAGAAAGCAGCGGCGCAACTCGGCTTGACTGTTGACGCGTTGACAGATTGGTATAGCGACCATGCAGACTGGCGCGAAGTTGCTAAAGCAGTGAGGGACAGCATGATTGAGGCGAAATTGATTGAGACAGATTCGGTAGATGAGCTGTTTGATTTTTTGAAGCGCAAAGACGACTCAATTGAAGTCGTTAAGGGCACGCTCTTTTTGTCAGATGATAAGTCCGGCATGGATTTAGACGTGACAGCGGTGAAAAAAGGACAGGCACGAGTTGGCATTACGCAAGGCTCACGTGACATGTCGATGACGTTGAACGGTAAGCAAGTATCTGCACTGATTGACTATCTTAAGACGGTAGCTGAGTCCGTTGAGGCTGACTCGTCAGACAGCGTAAGCGATGTTGAGGAGGCTATACAGGTTTCAGCCAAGCGGCGTAAGTATTACAACGACTTATATGCGCTGGCACTCAAAACTGCCAAGCTAAAGAAAGACCCAAATCATACAACCATATTTTCTGATAACGGTGACTTTGTGGTTCACGACAGAGGTGTTGTCGTTGCGCGCTTGAAAAAAGGCGAGTACCCGAATGAGGCTGCTGAGTCCGTGGACGCGCACGAAACGGTCGACGAAGCCGTGGATATGAACCCGAATATCAAAGTGTATATCGACGGGCAGTTCAACGGTCATCTGCCGCTCAAAGCTGAGCTTAAGCTATTAAGTATTAAGCCTGCTTTGCAGCAAAAGCTTGCACAAGCACTCGCTAAAGCGGGCGTAGGCAAACGAATCGACGTTGAAAAAACGATAGGCTCAGAAATTACGAGCACTGATGCGACGATTGAGTTTGCATTGAGTGATAAGTGATCGCGATGAAACCGTCACAGCCTAAACGTTCGGCATCGCTTCGAGTGTTGCAGGCGATTCAAGAGCTTCACGAGTCGCATGCAACGCTGCCGCCACTGAATGAAGCCAATCTCAAAGATCTCATTCTCAAAAAGTTCCGATCAATCGGCGTCTTTTTAGACCGTGTGAAGCATGTGCTGAGCACGGAAAAAGCTGAATCTAAAGAAATGCTGAGAATCTACTTGAAGGCGCTCAAAGGTGAAGCGACACGGGATGAGATTCAGTTTGCCAACGCGCAGCTGCTCGACGTGTTCAAAATCCTCGGCATCACGTCGATGTATCTCCTGCCATTTGGCGCAACTGCACTTGTTCTGACCCTCGAAACCCTCGCTAAAAAGCACGGGCGTTCAATTTTTCCTGCGTCAGCTTACAGCTAATTACTATTTGGAGCATTCCATGAAAATCAAAAACGCAACGGCGGGTGTTGTCTCGCTGAAGATCACGACTGATCAGATCGCAACCCCAATTCCTGCGGGTGAAACTCGCGATATCCCTGCCAGCAAACTGCTGCGCAACTGGGAGCAAATTCTCAACCGTTTTGGCGACATGCTCTTACACGGTAAAGCGCTCGAAGCACACGAGGCAAAGGCAGCTAAGCCAGAAGCTAAAGCGGCTAAAAAGGCTGAAAAGAAAGCCGAGCCAGTTGTAGAGGCTGCACCTGTCGTTGAAGAAGCGCCTGTCGTTGAAGAGGCACCTGTCGTTGAAGAGGCACCTGTCGTTGAAGAGGCACCTGTCGTTGAAGAAGCGCCAGCTGTTGAAGCTGAAAAGCCTGCGAAAAAGTCGACTAAAAAAGCAGCACCACGCCGCCGTAAAGTCGCTAAGTAATTGAGGACGCACCCTATGAATTTGTCTCAGAAACTCTTGTCTCTAACAGAGGCGGCGGCGGTAACTGCCACTATTGATCGCGTGACTCGTGATTCAATCGAGCAAAACGCCCGCGCACAAGCTGAGTACGACGCATTGTATCAGCGATTGGGCAACGTGCTGAGCATGGCACACAAGGTTGACACCTGTGAAGCCGATGAAAAGGGTGCAAAGTCTCAAAACGACAAGGACACGGCAAAACCGATTGACTTCACGGCTGACGCTGATGACGACGTAGAGGTGGTCGATCCTGCGAAAGAATTTGCAGATCGCGAGGGTGAGAACCCTGTCGCTGCGCAGTATAGATTAGAAGCGTTCTCTCACATCGTGCCTGCGGAGTTTGCGGAGGCGTTTGAAGCGTTGTCTCTTGAAGAGAAAATCAATCTTGCAGAACCGCTCACAATGCCGCAGATCTCTGCGCTGGAAGCACAGCTCGACAAGCTATTTGCTGCGGTTGGCGTCGATGTTGAGTTCACACGTCATTTCTTTGACCGCGTCAATGATGCACGCAACAAAAAGCAGATTACCTTGGATGAGTTGAGCAGCCTGTTTTCAGGTGTATTCACTAAATGGGGTAAGAAGCTGCGTACGTTGGGCAAAGATGTTGAAGGTGTCATTAAAGATATGGCGTCGGACGTGAATTTGCCGTTTGTTCTCAACTTCAATCCGCGCTCAGGGTTGCTAGAACTAATTGCAAAGACTGTGATGCGTAAAAAAGGTTTCCATACTCGACCGTTCAACAAGGTGCTCGACGTCAATGACAAGGGTACAAAGTCCGGCGGTAAGAAGAAAAAGCGTTAATTATAGGCGGACATTATGGCGTCACGGATTTCACAGCCCAAAGTGGCGAAAAAGAAACAGCGTAAAAACACCGTAACCACGATGCGCTTAGTGACTTCCAGTAAGAAGTTGCGCAAAAACTGGAACACCGCACGTCAGGTGAAGATTCTCGACTCGTTTGCTTATCCGCGCAACAAACAGATCGCGATAAAAGCATTGTCGACGGGTAACCCTGTCATGCGCAAGGGCAAAAAGCTCGGCACGCCACGCTACCTTACATCCATTACGTATTCGGCAGTTGATTTAGTTGATGCACGTGATCGAAAGCATGCGATTCCGATCATGCCTAAAAATGCGAAGCGCGGTACGAAGCCGCTGTATATGAAGAGCATTTTGAAGCGTCAAAACCCAATTGAATGTCGCTGTACCTGTCCCGATTTTTACTTTGTCTGGGGTTGGGCACTGAAGCGTCGTGGCGCATTGCTCGGTTCTCATATGGTGCCATACGTTCGTAAAACGCCGTTGCCGCCTGTGGGTTATCCACGCCGTAATCCGCGTCACATTTTGGGTTACTGCAAGCATATAAAGGCGTTGATCGAATCACTGAATGCGCGAGGTATCATTAAATGATTTCAAATAACACTACATCATTAGCTGCACGAATTCTTGAGCGTCTTGCTGATGATGCAGAGACAGTCGAACTCTCGCTCTATAGCGAGTTCGACGAGGCAGATCTAGGTGAAGAGGTTATCACCGAAATTCGTGCTAAGAAGATGGTCAAGTTCGTTGTACGTCAGGGTAAAAAGATAAAGCTTAAGCGCTTCACGTGTCCAAAGCGTGCGGGGTATATTGCGACGGTCGACCCACGGCGTCAGTGCGTGTATCGCATGTTAAAAGGTAGCGAAAAAGCGCGACGCAATCGCGCGATAAAACGCACGGCTAAAAAGGGTACAACCAAGCGTCAACGCAAGATCAGTACGCGTCGTCGCTCTTTACTAAATATCAAACGTAAAACCAGACGATAGACACGGGGCGCATTATGCGACTGACTGACTTGATAAACGAGATCATGCTGATTTCCGGTGAGTTCATCGTCGGTGATCTAGCGAATACGCAGATCGACGTGCCACTGTTCTACGCGTTGGTAAAGCGTACTCTGCGTGACTACTCACGCTGGAAACCGCGCACAGCGGTACACAAAGTGCAGCTTAACTCGAACAGCTACCAGTTTGATACCAACGACAAGCCTGCGTCGGTGCAGTCTGTCTCAACCGTGCCCTTTGGGATTCTGATGTCAGGTTTTCACGGCAGTTCAAGCGTGAATTACTGGGAATACAATCGCGAGACCGGCGTGCTCGACGTTGTAGGTTTGCTCGGTGCAGTCAATATCACCGCACATTACGACACCTACCCAACGGTTGAGACACGGGATGAGACTACAGGCGTGCTGATTGACGCTGAGATTAGCGGCGTGCGTCAGGAAACGCTGTTTTTGGACTTGTTACAGGGTAACTTTCTGATTGCCCTTGGACGCTCACGTCGCGCATTCACGTTGAACGACCTGCCGGTATCGATGGACGCGGATCAGCTTGTCGGTGAAGGACAAAGTTTGGTCGAACAGACAATAGAGCGTTTACAAGATAACTCAGACTGGCATCATGTTATTTATTAAGTGGAGATCGGAAGATGATTAAAAGCGCTGATGTCGATCTCGCACGCACCGTACGTCGAATTTTACGTGACGCTGAGGCGAAGAACCGAGAAATGACAAGCAAAGATTTTAGAAGTCTCTACCTGCAAGCCATTGCAGCTGTCGGTAATATTCAAGACGATCAACTTCGCTATTCGACTGTCAAATACATTGCCTCACGGTATCGCCCGAATCGAGGCGGTCTTGATGGTGATGACGGAGGTGACGAGTGAGTCTTTCAATTTCTGTAGTCAGTAAACTTAAAAAGATTCCCACGTTCAAAATTACGGGCGGCGATGACGGACTTGTCTTGCCATGCTTTGATTTTGTTACAGGGGAAGCAACCACGCTTCCTGACGGGACTTACAGTGTGCTGGGAAACCCCGAAGGTTTCACCTCACGTGTGATGATTTCTAGCGACACTGGCGAAATTTACGAAATCAGTCGTCGTATTTTCGACACGCTCGATTTAACTTAATCTGGAGACAACTTGAAAATGTCTATAGCAACTAAACTTCTATCAAAAATCGGTCGTGTCGTCGATGAAAGCGAAAATGCGCTGGAGATCCACCCAGACCTCGAAGCCCGTTACGACTACTATGACCGTAAAGTCGGTGCAGCCGTTACAGATTGGACGGAAGTCGAAGACGACGCGGATCAGGGTGATTTAGGCGAATCGTCAATAGATGGTGATATCGTAATTGATCAGCGTATCGACAAGCTGAATGCCATGATGGGTACAGCGGGTGACGACTGGACAGAGGTCGAAGACGGAGACGGCGAAGAAACCGCTATCGCGATTGATGTAGCGATGGGTCGCGTCGACCCTGACATGCTTGACTACAGCGATGACGGCAACGATTTAGATACAGATTTTGAAGTCGATGCAGCGGATCTAGGCGGTGTGTACGTTGATATTGGCACTGAAGGTGACTTTGATCTGGACGGCGAGGCTGAAGTAGTCGTTGACGGTGAAGATCACATCGTTGGTGACAGTGACGAAGAGGACGGCTGGGAGTCTGATTGGTCGTTTGAAGGTGAGTCGCTTGAAGAGACTAGCGAATCTTACCAAAGAGACGTCTTGTATAAGTTCCAAGCCAAAAATAACTGTGAGATTCGTGTTCACAAGGCTGACAAAGGTGTCTGGGACGGTGTGGCAAGCGATGTTACACGTCGCGCCAATGCGATGAAAGGTGAGTTGGTTGCAGTGTGTGCACCTAAACTTTCTTCGTGGGGCGCAGATGACATGGCGATGGTCGAGATCTCAAAAGGTGAGCAGTCTTGGCTGAAAAAAGCGCTTAAGCAG
>Ga0102954_1000079_pt1 | contig 27418 bp, 25 predicted proteins | sample SalPonA_C_H2O_MG_FD_78511 | JGI IMG/M metagenome (GOLD analysis project Ga0102954, IMG submission 78511) | Water microbial communities from South San Francisco under conditions of wetland restoration - Salt Pond MetaG R2A_C_H2O_MG | ecosystem: Environmental > Aquatic > Non-marine Saline and... | reverse complement strand
TCTCCCTTCAAGCCTTCCCAAAACACGGGTACGCCATCGAGAGTCAAAACAGTGAATGGGAAGATACCGATATCTCACCCCTAGGCTTACCCGAAGAGGAAGACTGGGTTTTACACGGCCCCTACGGCGACCGCTCCTTCATGCGAAATGTACTGGCCTTTCACTTAGCTCGAGAAACCGGTCATTATGCCTCTAAATCGCGCTTCGTAGAACTCTTCGTGAATGGCGAATATGAAGGAATCTATGTGCTGCTTGAGCGTATTAAGCGCGACAAAAACCGAGTGGATATCGCTAAGCTCAACCCGGATGAAATCTCTGGTGATGACCTCAGCGGCGGCTACATTTGGCGACAAGATTGGGGAGATGAAGACTGGCTGTCGAATTTTTCGCTACACAATGGCAATGCGATTCCCTATCAGTACGTCTATCCGAAGCAAGAAGATATTGCCGCACAACAAGAGTTGTATCTGCAAGCCGCCGTGGACAGCTTTGAGCAATCCTTGCAGAATACAGCAGCACCCTACCACGGTAAATATTGGGACGATTACATCGATCTCGAATCGTTTGTCGATTATTTCCTCGTTCAGGAATTGACTAAAAATGTCGACGGTTATCGCGCCAGCACCTATTTCCACAAGGACAAGCACAGTAAAGACCCAAAAATTAAGGCAGGCCCTGTGTGGGATTTCAACTTTTCGCTAGGTCTCACCGCATCGTGTTTTGGTTGGAAATATGACGGATGGGCTTACGATGGTATTTGTACAGATTTGCATCCCGAATGGTGGGAAAAATTGGCCCAAACTCCGGCTTTCTCTGATGCCGTTAACTGTCGATGGAAAGAGCTCAGAAGAACAGCTTGGCATTCCGACACCCTCTCCGATCTCATCCAATCGTATGAGACGCTTCTGAGTCCTGCTGCTGAGCGTGAGCACGAGCGGTGGCCCATTACCTATGGTCAAACCCCCGCCCAAGTCTATTTTGTAGATTCCACATTCGCTGGAAATGTGGCGGTAGTCAAAAATTTCCTCGCTAGCCGTTTGGATTGGCTCGATTCCAATATGATCGGCACGGACTGTAACATCGGAATCCGTGAAGCCGTTGTCGCGGATCCTGTGGCGCTTTACCCGAATCCGGCAAATGATTTTGTCACTTTCGAATCAGGGATTCCCTTTGAAAAACTGATTATTCGTAACCTTCTGGGTGGTGAAGTTTACCGCTCGGCACATCCTTTTGGCACTGTACGTGAAAGTGTTGCTATCGGTACCTTCGCACCGGGCATGTACCTTTGTGAAATTCATTGCGGCAAACAGCGGCTGGCTAAAAAGCTGCTCGTGACGCATTAATCCACCATCTATGGCGCTGAGCTACTGGGAACGCAACACCTTACAACACTACGATTTGATGGTCATCGGGAGCGGCCTAGTAGGCCTTTCCACCGCCTATCACTACGCCACGAGTTTTCCCAACAAAACTGTGGTTGTGATTGAACGTGGACTTTTTCCTACTGGAGCCAGCACTAAAAACGCAGGTTTCGCTTGCTTTGGGTCCCTTTCAGAACTTAAAGATACCGCCAGCACCATGGGCAACGACAGCATGATTGAACTGGTGGAGCAGCGCTATAAGGGCGGTTTGGAATTGCGGGCACTGCTGGGTGATGATGCTATCGGTTATCGACCGGTTGGAGGAATGGAGTTAGGGTTTGAGGCCATGTCTAGTGCAGATATAGCATCGATGAATGAACGGTTACAACCCTTGTTCAAGGAACCGGTATTCCTGGAGCAAAACGAGCGCATATCAGAATTTGGATTTAGCGAAGCGGTAGTATCGTTAACCAAAAACAAGTTCGAAGGCACCATCGATACGGGAAAAATGATGCAAACCTTTATGCGGCGCTGCAGCCAAGCAGGGGTGACGTTCTTAACGCAAACCGAGGTGTTGGACGTCCTTCCAGGAGCGTACCCAAAGGTAGAGGTGAACGTCGGTGGTGACCGCGTAGCACTGCACGCACAGCAGATAGCGCTCTGCACGAACGCGTTTACCCAGCGATTTATTCCTGAAACAGATGTACGTCCTGGACGCGGCTTGGTGCTCGTTAGTAAGCCGATAAAGAATTGGCACCTTGAAGGGTCCTTCCATTACCACAGCGGCTACAACTATTTCAGAACGATCGGTGGCCGATTACTGCTCGGAGGCGGTCGATGTCTTGATTTGGAAGGCGAACAAACCTTTGAATTCGGAACCAATCCAACCATCTACAATGCCCTAGTCAAGGACATGCATACGCTCATTGCGCCCGGTAAAAATTTGGAAGTCGACTACCACTGGTCTGGAATCATGGCTTTTGGGACGACAAAGCAACCCCAACTAAAACGCGTCGAACAAGGCGTTTACGCCGCCTTTGGGATGGGCGGGATGGGTGTAGCAATAGGCTGCGGGATGGGGCGTGAATTGGCCGAGATGATGGCTGAAGAAAACGCCTAAACTAGCGTCGCAGATTTAGGCTCAGCGTGTGGTAATGAGGACTAGTTAACGTGAAATTGCGCTGGTAGAAATAGCCAATTCCAATAGATGTACCATAAAACTTGTTGCCCGTTGCCACGCCAAAGCGCATGCGCTGGTCAAAGTCACCGTTTAAGGTTTGGAGGTATTCCGTGTAGACCTCTGGGTCCCATTTGAAATCTTTGATTCCTAAAGCATACAAAGCGCGTACACGGGCATCTGTTTTTCTTGAACCACCGCCCGTAACGATCTCGCGGTGTTGCACACCATAACGCATCGAAAATTCACCCTTAGGGACGCTGTACGTACGTTCGAGATTCAGGCGTAACCTGCTGCGCTGGTCAATACCTGTGGAAGAGCCGAAATCATCGTTAATGAAATAATGTCGAAACTCAACGCCATAGTTGAGCGTTTTGCTCATTTCTTTTTTCACTTCGAGCTCTACAATAGCCCGATTAAAACCATCACCTGTGACGGTTCTGTACTGTCCTCCAATATCGATTTTCAGGTCTTTTGTTGGCTTGATTCTATAGGCCAATTTCGTCCACGTCTTAAATTCCGTAGTGGTTTGTGCATGGACACCTAGTGCGAAACAAAGCAGAAGCAAGGATTTAAATAGCTTCATAAAAGAGATTCAATTGAGCTGTATTCTGTGTGTGATCTACCTTTAATACGTGATGTTCCTTAAAAGTAAGGCCAAGATCCTGCTCTAAACTCCTCACTTTAGTATTTATACTTTGCTGGTCCAATTCAGATGCCGCTACAATAAGCGTGATCTTTTTAAGTTTCTCATCTATCTGCTTTCTGTCTTTGATTAAGAAACGCTCCAATACATACACCAAAACCAATACCACTACATTGATCATGAGCAACTCTAACAACCCTCTTCCTGAAGAAAACAAAGCGTTGATCACTGCAATTCCAATCGCGGAGAACAAATACGTCATCTCTTGTGGCTTAAGTGTCTCTGTCCGGTAGCGAACAATACCAAACACCGCAAACATGCCTATGGCCATCCCAAGCTTCATCTCAAATGCGCTAAGGGTGTGCGCTAAGAAGAAAACAACCACTGAGATAATAAAGAAACTGTAAATGTTCTGTTTGGAATCTGCACTATGCTTGGTCACAATTCGCATTTGCACCGCATTAAAACCTAAGGTCAAGGCAAAACGCAGCACCAAGGTGAAAAAGACAGCGTTGAATACTTCTGGCATGTTATTAATTTGAAATTGGCGTATTGATTGGACTAAAGATATAGAAGTGCTCTCAAACTTTGTACTTTGGCACATATGTGGAACAATAATGTTAAAATTGCACTGTTATTCGCTGCCGCAGTGATAATAACTGGTTGCTCAATGGATTACGGTATCGGAAGGTTACCTGTTGTTTCCATCACTACCGAGAAAGTCATCCGTCCAGACGTTAAACGCCCAGGACAATTCTCGCTGTCAATCGACGGGAAAAAACTCGTTTCATCGCCTATTGGTATTGAATACCGCGGTTCTACCTCCTATCGAATGAGCGATAAAAAATCATATGGCTTTGAATTGCAAAATGAAAGCGGTGATGCGCGCGCAAAGGCACTTTTAGGAATGCCCGCAGAAAGCGATTGGATCTTAATGGGTCACGTCTTCCGTGCAACTGAAGACAATGAGTTTTACGCATGGGACCCCACCCTCATGCACCACTACATCGGATACGAGCTCTCTAGAGATATTGGGATGTATGCCGCACGTTGTCGCTACGTGGAATTGGAAGTGAACGATGAGTACCAAGGTGTTTATGTACTCATGGAAAAACTCAAAAGTGACGCCTTGCGTATTGATGTCGCAGATCCAGGCAATAGCGGGAAGGCAATAACGGGTGGGTACATCTTAAAAATTGATAAAACGGCGAGTTACGCACCTTCTGGACGCGAGCTTTCGTACTATGATGGCAACTGGGGGGATGATGCATCTTATACCTCTTACATTAGCTTCCGCTCGGACTTTGATATCTCGGGAACCCCTATTGAGAGTGAACTCGAACCCTTCAGACCTCCGTACCACGACCAGCAATACCGCGAAACCTATTTCCTGTACGAACACCCAAAGCCGCGAGAGATTACCACAGCGCAGCGAAACTATATTTCCAACTATATCTATTCTTTTGAGCACGCTCTAGCAAATGAAGATTTCAGCGGAATGGATCGCGAATATCTGGACTACATCGACCTCGAAAGTTTCGTAGACGGCTTTCTGTTGAATGAGCTTGCTGGAAATATCGACGCATATCGAATCAGCACCTTCCTGCACAAACCGCAAGGTGAGAAGCTTCATTTCGGACCCATCTGGGATTTAAACATTGGCTATGGCCGTCAGGGGCGTGTGCCTTGGGACGACTGGATTGCAAACTACAACGACTACGTGGCAACCGACGCTTGGATGGTTCCGTTTTGGTGGCAAAAATGGCTGGAAGACCCCGTTTTCAAAGCGAAAGTAAAAGAGCGCTGGCAACACTTCCGTTTAGAAGAGCTTTCTGATGAGTCCGTTTTAGCGCTGGTTGATCAAACACAAGAGCGACTTACTTTTACCGGAGCAATAGCACGCAATTACGAAAAGTGGCGAGCGAACAATGCCGCCGTGAATCATACGAATGAAGTGGATTTCTTGCGTACCTATCTTACGCAACGTCTTGCATGGATGGACGGTGAAATAGGAAGCTGGTAGGTCCCGTATTTTTACGCATAAGTAAGATTGCTGGTTAAGCTGAGTTAAAATGCTTAGACAAGCGTTTGGTTTACCTAGTTTTGATCCCTACAAATGCACTTAACTCATGCCAAAAAGAGCAAAATTCATTGCCAATGCCGCAGCAGCGCTTCTGCTTGTCATTTTTAGTATCATGGTTGGGTTCGATGCTGCTAAAGGCGCTTCTTCGCACTTTGGACCACTATCGAAGATTTCAGCGAGTATTGGCACTATACCAAGCCATTTAAAGCTCTTGTTCGCACCGTACCCCGATTACCTCTACCCTGCAGAACATATTGAGGCCATCAACAAGCTAGAAACAGATGTTTTTGCCTTGCACACCTTTGGGCCGACGAATGAGGCTGTACTAGTTAACCTGCGCAATGATGAAGTCGTTAAAACTTGGAATTTAGGAGAACATAAACCGTTTCCTAACGCACGCTATTTCGCTCAGCTACTGCCGGATAGCTCTCTTTTCGCTTATACCCACGAGGGCGATTGGATGGGTCGCATTGCCGCTGACGGTTCTGTCATTTGGGAAAAAACAGGAGAGTTGATCTACCACCACAGTGCGGAACGTCTAGACGATCGCGTTTGGATCTGCGCTCGTGATATCGAATACCTTCACCAATATGGCAGTATCACCATGGATACGGTGCGTTTAAATGAACGCGTAGGCTATGGAGTGATGGACGAGGTAATGCTGGCCGTGGATTTGACTACAGGTGAAACCCTAGACAGTATTTCGATGCTTGAACTCTTTGAAGAAAATGAACTCAACCCGGTCTACAAGAGTTACTATGGACCTGCTTTTGGAGATTGTTTCCACCTGAACGATATACAACCGGTAACCTTTAACGACACCGTTCACAACTACCTCAAAGGTGACCTTTTGGTAAGCAATCGCACTCAGAACGAAATTCTTCATGTTCGCCCATCAACGCGCAAGGTGTTGCATACGTTTAGTGCCGGCCTTTCCTCACAACACGATGTAGATGTGCTTGGCGATTCATTGATCATTTGCTTCAATAACAACGGTCCTTCACTCTTCTCCGGAGAAATACAACTCGATCAAAAACAGGAAAAGAGCATGGAGCTTTACAGCCACACCGCTGGTTTTGATTTGTTGGGGCAACCCGTGGAGCTCGGCTTGAAAGCGATTATGGAACGAGAGAAGATCTACACGACTACCGAAGGCTTGCAACAACATTTGGACAATGGCCTTGTGGTCGTTGAGGAGCAGAACCAATTCTGTATTTACATTTTTGACGGAGAAACCCTCGTATACAAGAACGGATTGAACTATTTTGGCAGCGACGAATACGTGGAGATTCCTAATTGGACACGATTTTACATAAACTAAGCATCATGACAACACCTCTTTTATACATCGGACCCGGACTAGGGCTTGGCGCAGGTATCCTTATAGCCATCGTTTTACTGCTCATTATCGCTTCCTTCGGTTACCTTATTTGGTACCGTATCAAGCGTGCAACGCGTAAAAAATAAATCAACGTGAGCCTGTATTTTGCCTACGCGGCGCCACTTCTAGCAGGCCTACTCCTCGCGATAGGAATTCTTTGGATCAAAGCGCCCTTTTTTGTGCTAGCAAAACGCAGTGTTTCGTTGTTGGACCTTCTGGTGTCCGATCTCGACGAGGATGCCAAATTTGAAGCTGTAAACGGACAAGTTTTCAAGACTGTCGGCAGCCTTCTGCATGTATTAGGAAAGTTTGTATTCGTCGTTTTGATCGCCGTAGCTCTCGCCTCCTTGCTGCCGGAGTTCCTCGAATTGCCGACTATTGGATCGACTACTGCGGCTATTTTATTAGGCGTGGGAAGCTTGCCGCCTTTTTTGATTCCCAAGAAAAAGACGAGCGACTACAGCCCCATGGCGCAACTCTTTCACCACCTGGTGCTCGATAACTATCACCTGGGTAGAAAACTACTTCAGCGACAAATCAAAGGCGTTTCTTCTCCGATCAAAAGCACCACCTCTCGAGTACTCATTACAGGTTTAGCGCGTGCAGGAACAACTGCACTGACCAAAGAGGTTGAAAAGCGCGGACCCTTCGCGTCACTGGATTACAGCAATATGCCCCTGCTTCTAGCGCCAAAACTGTGGAGCAAAATCTACAAGCCTAAGCGCGAAGAAAACAAGGAACGTGCTCATGGGGATGGGGTTAAAGTAGGGTTGGCGAGTGTAGAAGCACTCGAAGAATACTTCTTTAAGGTGTTAAAAGACGACAGCTACATCTCTTCTGACGGTATACACGAGCATACGATTAGCGAAGAGGAGAACATGTTGTATCGCAGATATGCCGACAGTATTTGTAAACCCGGTGAAATCTATCTGGCCAAAAACAATAACGCGATTACACGCTTAGAGTCACTACTAGCTCTGAACCCAGATTTAAAAGTCATTGTACTGTTGCGAAATCCATTGCAACATGCTAAAAGTTTGCTGCATCAGCACTTGAAATTTACAGCTGAACAGGAGCAAGACCCCTTCGTTTTAACTTATATGGACTGGCTAGGGCATCATGAGTTCGGAAAAGGACAACGCCCTTTTTCACTTGTGGGTAGCCATTTTACAGACGTTTCGAAAAAAATTGAACACATTGACTACTGGGTTGAACGGTGGATAGACTATCATCTTAGATTAAAAAACTTAAGCGGTGTATCTTTGATTCATTATGAAGCCTTTGTGAAGAATCCAAAGCGTACCCTAGAAGCAGTGAGCAAAGCCACATCGATAGCGTTAGATCTTGAAGAAGTCAGCGTGTTTAGTAAGGTTGAAAAGCCCGTCGAAGGTGTAAGTAAGGAATTGGAGCAAGAGGCATTGCAGATATACAATACTCTTCTTAAACAATGCCAAAACGTGTACTGATTATTGAGGATGACCCAAGCCTAGGTCAGACTATGCTCGAAATGCTCGAAATGCTCGGATTCCATCCGAAGCTTTCATCTGGATTTCGAATCGCTCAAGCCATCTTAGAGGACGATAGAAACTGGGATGCCATCATTTCTGATTTCTCTCTCGGCGACGGCAAAGGCAGTGATATTATGCGATTTTGCTTAGGCGACCCTGAATTGAAAGATTGTGTGCAGATTATTACCAGCGGTTATGAACGTGCTGCTCAACAAGCAGTCCTTGAAGGCTTGGATAATGTGCACTGGCTAGTAAAGCCGTACCCCATAGCAAAGCTGGTAGAACTCATCAAATAAGTATAGGGAATTTGATATCTTAGGAGTCCAACATATACCTGAAAGGATGTCTTTAGTTTCTTTACAATCTCCTGCCTTTTCATTACTCTCAAAAGAGCTTTTAAGCTATTTGTCCGAAGTAGGTGAAGTCACTACCTACAAGGAAGATGCGCTCATTCTTGACTATGGGATGGAAGCTGATTTTATGCCCATTATTCTCGAAGGTAGTGCACGCGTGATGCGCATCGATGATGAAGATCCATCGAAAGAACTCTTGTTGTATTTCTTAACCCCGGGAGAAATTTGTCCATGTGCCGCGTTTTCCCTGTTGCCAAATGGGGTTATGCCGATCACCGTAGAGGCAGAAAACACCTGTCAGGTGTTAAATATTCCTATCGATAAGCTGAGCTATATAGCGGAGAACTACAGCGAATGGCGCCTTTTTGAATTGTCCAATTTTAGACGCCGATTTGAAGAGCTGCTCAGTCTCGTCGACAATGCCATCTTCAAACAATTGGGCGCGCGTTTGCTAGCCTATATAGAAAAGCGTTGTCGCCTGAATGGGCGCCGCGGAGTGCCTTTGTCGAAAGTGAAAATGGCATCCGAACTTGGCACCTCGCGCGAAGTTGTTTCTAGGCTCTTAAAGAACCTTGAAAACGAGGGCGTACTCACGCAAGACAAGGACGGCGTTCATCTGCTTTCCTAGCTGCTTATTCTAGAATCAATCGCTGGGTGAAATACTCCTGACCCGCGTGCATTTCAAACACATAGACTCCTGCTGGAAGCTCAGAAAAGTCGAGGAATTGAACTTCAAGGCCGTCAGTTAGAAACTGATCCTGCTGTATTTGTTGACCATTGATCGTTCGCAGCGACCATCTTACCGGTGTTCCAGCTGTAAAGTCGGTGAGCAGTTCCACGCGTCCTTCCGATGGGTTTGGATACAACTGCACCTGGGCCAATTCCTCAGGCGCCTCCTCCAATCCTATAAAAGCGGCCTTCTCAAATTTCACATCCGTATACACATGCCACTCGCCAGGGGCGAAGTTGATCGGTGTATTCGTGCTGGTCACCTGAATACTGTCGCCGGTGAAATAGTCGTACCACCACCCTGTGTGTTGGAAGTTTGGATAAACATCTCCGCTGGTTACACGGAAGTTTCCGAGGACTGTAACGTTGGTATCGGCACTACTCAGGTTAATGCGCTTAGACCCTCCGTCTAAAGCGTAGGTGAAGTTGTCCGTGTTGAAAATGCCATAGGAGTTGCGCAGATGTATCAGACTACTGGTGTAGAAGTAAATATTCTGGCGGAATTGGTCCTGGTAATAATTCCATAGAATAGACTTTTCACAAATACGGCAAGGGTCATTAATGGACTCATCATAGCCCAATTCCTCAAACATATAGAGCATCTTGGGACCTGGGATGGTGTAAAGGAACGCAGAGGTAAGAATCTTGCGCTCTGCAAGCGTAGCTAATGATCGGGTATTGTATGACCCGTTAGCATTTCCATAAGTCTTGATTTGGTACGCTGAGCGCTCCTCATCATGGCTCTCCATATAGCTGATCAGATGCTTGTCGGCCCATCCACGTTCTTTGTAAATGCCCCAACTGAAATTACTGTTCGCTGTGTAACCCATTGCCGACTCGTAGTACGGGTGTGTCACATTTCCCCAAAGCAACATACCGTAATCGCTAAGTTCCTTTTCCTCTTGGTTTGGACCCCAGTGCTCTAAAATGACATAGAAGTTCGGCTTGACATTCCATAGTGTATCTGCAAGGCGCTTGAGTGCAGCAATACGAGGCGCTTGATAGCTATCCGCATTCGAACTGTTTGTGAACCCTTTCGTAAAGTCAAATCGAATACCATCTATGCGGTATTCATCGATCCAAAATGTGTTGATTCGGTCCATGTAGTCACGAGTAGGTTGCGCAAAGTGATCAAAATCATTTCCCCAACAGTTTGGCGGATGTGGACAATTCTGATTCATGTACGGGTTGTTGGCTGCAGGACGGTTATTGGCGGCATCCCACCACATTTGAGCGATAGGGTTTTGTCCGTACGCATGGTTGAATACTTGGTCGGTAATCACAGCGATTCCACGACTGTGGCAACTGTCGACAAACTCTTTGAACTTCTCAGGAGTACCATAGTATTTATCGAGCGCCATATGGAACGAAGGATTGTACCCCCAGCTAGAATTTCCTTCAAACTCCGAGTTGGGCATCAGCTCAATAGCATTCACCCCAAGGCGAGCAATGTAATCCAGGGTATCGATCAATGTTTGGTAATTGCGCTCTTTTACAAAATCGCGAATAAGCAACTCGTATATGACCAATTCTTCTTCGTCAGGAGCCTGAAACGAGGTGTTTTTCCAGGTATATTCCGCCTTCGCTGTTTGATACAAACTCACAATTCCCGTGGTTTTCCCAGTTGGGTAAGTGGGAAGATTCGGATAGGTCGCTGAAGAAATATAGCTGTCGTTCCAAGGGTCTAAAACTTGCTCGGAAAACGGATCTGCGATGCGCAAATCACCATCGATCATGTACTGATAGGTGAAAGGCGTTCCCGCGGGAACCTTGAGCTCTTTGAACCACCACTGACCGCCAGGGTTTCTGACCATTGCGTTGATGGTATCAGGCAAAAAGTCGTTCAGTGAAGTGAGCACATGCACACGGCTTTTTCCTGGCGCGTATAATTGGAAAAAAACAGTGGTATCGTTGACTTCATTCAACCCCATCAAATAACCCGTTGGCAGCGTGGCAACCTCTAAGGGAGCATTCACTGCGAACCTGATCGTATCAGACGACGATTGCGTGCCTTGTTGTGCATTCAAAACCAATTCATGTATTCCCGCAGTTGTCGGTGTGACGTAGAACGAGGACTGTTTTGTTGAATCACTAAACACCTGTGTTCCATTGTCAAGGACGGTCAACTGTGCATATTGTGTCGACGCCACTACCACCTCTAAAGAGTCCCCGAGATTGAGCAGCTGGGTAGATGTCGGCGCCATGAATTTTGCCAGCAAGCCTGTATTTGAAGAATACACGGTATAGTAGATGTCTGAACCACTCGATGAACGTCCTACAATAGAGCCACTCGCATTGCGAAATACAAAAGCCAGCTCCTGAACCACCACATTAGATCCAAAGCCATAGAAGGTCGGTATGTGGTATTTTATCTCATGTTTGTTGTTTCCCAAAGCGGTCATAAGCACTTTTGGATCCGCCGTTCCCCAATTCCCCTGTACATGCTTCCAATCCGTTGGAGAGGTACTTTGATTGGTAATCAACCCCGCATGTGCATAAACAGGTACGGTGCCAGTCAACGCACCATTTCCTTCAGTAGCATCAAAGACAATGGTCACCGTATCGTTCTGTGATGGGAATGCTGGCGTTACAGCGATTACTTGTGCATAGGCACTATCTAAGAGGCAAACCAGAAAAAAAATAGCAATTTGGCGCATGTATCTAAGTTAAGTTGAGCTTTTTTGAAATTATGGATAAAGTTACTCTACTTTTGGGCATCAAACACTCCAATAAATGGCACTTCCTTATCTAAATTTACCATCCATCGAGAATCTTGAAGAAAGTTATGTTTCAGAATGGATTTCAGACAACGGATTCTTTGGCGAAGAGGTCGCGGGTACTATTTTTCCATGGATTCAGGAATTTTTATCCGGCTCCAAAGTCGTTGATTCAATAACCTCTCCTTGTGGAATTGAGTTTTCTATAACTCGAGAGGGGAGCAAGCCTCAGGTATACTTTGACTTTCATAAAAGCCATAGCTCATTAAGAAGTGCATTAGACGAATTAGAAGTACTTCGCGTCTATTCACAGGCATTGAATCACGATATAAAAACTCCTCTTCAAAACATAGCACTTCAAGCTGAGCTTCTCGCACTGAAGGGTAAAGAAGATCCGAAGGTAGTTTCGAAATGCGTGACCGGAATTAGAGATAGCGTATTTGCAAGCCAAAACATTATCGAAGACCTTAGTAATTTCGCAAAGCTTTCAGAGGATTCCGAGGAGAAGTGTGATATTAACGAGGTAATCATGCATGTGAAGAAATTACTTCACCCAATGATTGAAAAAAAGAATGCGGCCATAGCTCATGGCGCTTTTGCTGATTTAAAAATTCAGCCCTATCGCATGTTGATCATCATGAAAAACCTGATCCAAAATTCGATTAAATATTCCGGCAATAAGAAGCCGCAAATTTTAATCTATGAAACCCATTCTAAAGATAAACATGTGATCACTGTGGTCGACAATGGCATTGGTATTCCGAAAAAAGACCAGACGAACATTTTTAAACCGTACACTCGTGCATCGAACGTAGGTCAGGTTCAAGGAACTGGGATTGGTTTGAGCACCTGTAAAAGCCTGTTGCGAGGAGCTGGAGCTGATCTGATCTTAGAATCACCTGCTATGGGCATGGGGGACAATGGGGGAACGGCCTTTCACCTTGAGTTCCCGGTTTCATCAATCATAACAAAATGACAAACAACTAATTGTTTTTATCTATCATTGTTTCCAAACACGATAAGATGTCTTTATTAAATTTGCGTATAAATAAAGAACATCATGAAAATCCCTATCATCAAACATCTCGTCGATTTCGTTGAAAAAAACGATGAAGACTACTTGCATGAAACTATCGAAGTCCTAGAATCAATGGCGGATATTCCTACGTTGAAAGATGAGGAATTGGAAGTGATTGGAGAATTGATTTCCAATATGTATGGTGCTATTGAGGTACAAAAAGAAATCAACGGCGGAACTGCAAAGAAGGATGCGCTAAATGGATTTATGAAGCGCGTTTTAGGCTCGATAAACTAAGCTACTGGTATCAATTCTATGATGCGGTCGCACATGTAGTTGACCACATCCGGATCGTGCGAAATGAAAATCATACTCAATCCTCTTCTGAGCTTGATTTCGTTCAACAAATTCAGCACCTGCGACTGAACACTGACATCCAAAGCACTTACGCTTTCATCGCAAATTAAAATCTCTGGGGCTACCGCTAGCGCACGAGCTATGCCGATGCGTTGGCGTTGGCCACCGGAGAATTCTGCTGGCTTTTTCTTCAAATCAGCCTTTGATAACCCTACTTCTTCAAGGAGTGCTGTAGCCTTTTGCAGTCGTTGTTCTCTCGAAAGGGACCCGTGGTGCTTCTTCATTACAGCATCCAAGGTTGACCCTATCGTTTTTGCACTATTTAATGCACTAAAGGGGTCCTGAAAAACGAAACTTACTTTGTGTTTGTCACACGTGTATTCGATAGTTCCATCACGTGTCTCGACCAAATCTACAATGGCACGACCTATGGTGCTCTTGCCACTTCCTGATGGGCCGATAAGTCCTAAGGTTTCTCCTTTATACAAGGTCAAGTTGAATCCTTCTACGATGGTTTTGTTCCGCTTAGACCAGCCCTTGCCTTGAGTAAACGCAATTTTCAAATCCTTGATTTCAAGAACGGGGCTATATTGCGCAGGTGCTGCCAACTCTATTTGCTTCAACGGGCGCTCTTCCAAAAAATCATCCAGTACAGGAAGTGGGTAAGGTCGTCCCTGATCGGGAGGTCGACAACCCAGCAGGCCTTGGGTGTAAGGGTGTTTCGGCGCTGTGAACAGTTCTTCTGCAGACCCTTGTTCCACGGTATTACCTCGAAAGAGCACGAGTACTCTATCTGAGAAATCCGCCACCAATTTTAAATCGTGGCTTATGAGCCAAAGTGCCGTTCCACGCTTGGATACTAAACGAGCTAAAAGTTCAAGCACCTTGCCCTCTACCTCTTTGTCAAGCGCCGTTGTCGGCTCATCTGCAATGATTAATGCTGGTTCCAAAAGCATGGCCATAGCAATCACCACGCGTTGACGCTGACCACCGCTCATTTGAAACGGGTACTTTTCTAGACTTTGTTCCGGTTCAGGTACCTCCACCTCATCAAGAGCCTTGATTAAGCGTGCCCTGATCTCGGTTTTGGATAGCGCGGTGTGTTCTTGAAGTACTTCTGAGAGCTGCACGCCAATTCGCTTGGTCGGGTGAAGTGCTGTCATTGGATCTTGAAAGATCATTGCAACGGAAGTAGAGCGTAATTGGGCCCAATCCTTAGAAGAAAAATGAAGCAATTCCCGCCCTTGAAATAGCGCTTTGGTCGCTCGGATTTCAGCCTTTGGCGAAAGCAGTCCCATGGACAGCAGCGCACTGACCGATTTTCCCGAACCGCTCTCTCCCACCACAGAAACAATCTCACCGGGGTGTATCGTGAGGTTGAAATCCTTCACGACTTCCTTGCCCGAAAAAGCGACATAAAGCCCTTGAATATCTACGATCGGTTCGCCCATGAATTATTCTGACCAGAGGGCCATTTGCTGTAAAATCAAACGTTCAATGTCTCGGAACCCGTCCTGCCATTGTGCTCCGGCAGAGAGACCAGTGCGAACGACCACCAGCTGAGACTTAGGGTCGATGAAAATGTTCTGACCGTCCTTACCGCGGAATCCAAAAATGTGGTCGTAGGGTGCCGGATAAATCCAAAAGCTATGTCCATAGAATGGGCTTTTATACCCGGTCGTCGCTTCATACAAGAAGGCAGAATCTACCACCGAGTTGCCATTTATCTTACCGTTTTTTAGAACGAATTGGCCCAATTTGGCGAAATCACGAGTAGAGGCATTCAAACAACAGAAGCCCAACTCTAATCCGCCCTTTCGATCCAAGTGCCAAGTAGCAGTAGTTTCAAAGCCAATTTTTCCAAAAAGCTCGCGGTTGGCGTAACTCGCAATACTCTCTCCTACCGCGCGGCTTAGGGCAATGGTCAATACCTGCGTTGAAGCGCTCAAATACTCGAAAACCTCTCCCGGAGGCGTTTTGCCAGAGGGTGTTTCCAAGGTAGCGCTCACCACATCATCACCATAGTAAATTTTCGCCGTGTTGCTCAGCGGGTTCTTGTAAGATTCATAGGTCTGCATGCCAGAAGTCATCGTCGAAAAGTGGCGCAGTGTCGGGGTTGCTTGACCCTCGGGAACTTGAAATTCTGGAACATAGTCGGTGACTGGGTCGTCCCAAGAATTGATATAACCGTCTTGAATCGCAATTTGAGTGAGCAAAGTGATGATCGTCTTCGCCGTTGAAAAGCTGTTAGAGATCGTGGATGGGCCATGATCGTTGAAATACGCCTCGAAAACAATGCTGTCCTTTGCGACGGCAACGATAGCAGATGTGCGAATGTCCTCAAGCTGCGCAGCGATGGTCGGCTCTAAGGCCAGCTTGCGAGCTGCAGTTGGGATCGGTTCTGGGCGTAAAGCGGGTATCTCGCGCTGGTCAAAATGATTGCGATCGTACAAATGGGCACTTTTGTGTCCGTCAAAATAGGACCCTTGAACACCGCGAATCAAATAGCCGTAAGGAGAGAATTTTAAGATCAGTAACGCGCCGAAAAAGAAAGCTATGATACGGAGCAGATTTTTCATGGGTTGAACGGTTGTGTTGTTGGCACGAATGTGCATTCAAACAACGATTGAAAATGTGTTTTAATACGCGATTTAACCTCTTCAAGGTCGAGCTTATGACCCAATTCCAAATGAAGCGATGTAACGGCTTTGTCTGTGATACCGCAAGGCACGATATAGCCAAAATGGGTCAATTCCGTGTTCACATTGAACGCAAAACCATGCATAGTAGTCCAACGCGACGCCTTGACTCCCATCGCACAAATTTTTCGTGCAAAGGGTGTGCCCGGCTCGAGCCAAACACCCGTCTCCCCTTCCGAACGCCCGGCGCTCAGGCCATAATCGGCCAAGGTTAAAATGATGGACTCTTCCAAGTAGCGCAGGTATTTGTGAATGTCCGTGAAGTAATGGTCTAAATCCAGAATGGGGTATCCGACAATCTGACCAGGGCCATGGTAAGTAATATCTCCGCCGCGATTCACGGGGTAGTACTCAATCCCTTCCGCTGCCAATTTCGCTTCGTCTACCAACAAATGATCAATAGAACCGCTTTTTCCCAAAGTAAATACCGGAGGGTGCTCGACAAAGAGAAAATGGTCCGTGGTTTCTTTCGCCTCTTCCGGCGTTTTGCGGTTGACCAATTTTTGATCGACGGTCTGCTGAAACAACTTCGTTTGAAAGTCCCAAGCCTCACCATAGCTAAGGCGCCCTAAATCTTGAAATTCTACCTTTCTCATCTTCTGTGTAGCCAGCTCCACTGGAGCCCTATCGGCGCATAAAATTCCCAATTCAGCAAGCCACTCGGCCCACCGTTTGTTCGGCTGATTTGCGGCCAAACATAGACGCTCAAGTGCGCGTTTGGCCAATACGCGTACTGTACTCCAGCACCCAAGCCACTTACATTCGAACCAAACATTTCCCCGCTTAAGGTGCGGTTCATATTCACCCGCAACAGACCATGCACATCAGCGATCACGCTGTGTTTTAAGTCCGAGCGCCCGTACAAAAGGCGCTGTGCCCTGTAGGTCGTTTGAAGCGTCTGCGTTAATGGCGCCCAGCGGTACAATACCTCAGCGGCCACCCCTGTTTTTGGCGTAAAAAAGACACTCGTACCGACCGAAGAAGTAAGCAACATGTTGGAAACAGAGCTTCCCCTACCACTTGCTGTGAGGCTCCCGGAAGCCTGAAGCATCCGCGTTCCCTTTTGGTAATAGGATTGCGCATTCATATTCGCCACAAAAAGTGCGGTCAAAAGCAGTGCGTAAAATCGGTTGAGCCTCATACTGCTAAGCTACAAAAGCCAATTATCTTTGTCACCTCTAAAACATCATTGCATCATGGCAAGACTTTTATCAGAACAGGAACTGCTTAGACGTGAGTCGTTGAACAAAATCAAAGGATTAGGCATCGACCCTTACCCAGCAGCCGAGTACCCGGTAACCCACTATGCTTCAGCTCTTTCAGCTGAATACAAAGAAGGTGCAGAAGGCTTTGAAAACGTATGTTTAGCCGGTCGATTGATGACCAAACGCATCATGGGAAAAGCTTCATTTGCCGTCCTTGCCGACTCCACAGGCGAGATGCAGATTTATGTCAATCGCGACGAAATCTGTCCAGGCGACGACAAAACCATGTACAATGATGTCTTTAAAAAGCTTTTAGACATTGGCGATTTCTTGGGCGTTAAAGGCCATATGTTTACCACACAAACGGGCGAAATGAGCTTGCACGTGAAGGAATTGGTCGTGCTCTCCAAATCGCTTCGCCCACTTCCTGTGGTGAAAAAAGATGCAGATGGAAACGTCTACGATAAGCTCACCGACCCAGAAATCCGCTACAGACAGCGTTATGTTGACCTTGTAGTGAACCCTGGTGTAAAGGAAATCTTCCGCAAACGCAACCGAATCATCTCTACCATGCGCCGCATTTTTGATGATGCTGGTTACATGGAGGTTGAGACGCCGATCCTACAGCCTATTCCTGGAGGTGCGGCAGCACGTCCGTTCATCACCCATCACAACGCGCTCGATGTGCCATTGTACTTGCGTATTGCCAACGAATTGTACTTAAAGCGATTGATCGTAGGTGGCTTCGAAGGCGTATACGAATTCGCCAAAGACTTCCGCAACGAAGGAATGGACAAGACCCACAATCCAGAATTTACCGTGATGGAAATTTACGTAGCCTACAAAGACTACCACTGGATGATGAGGTTTGTAGAAAATATGTTGGAACAGGTGGCCACAGCGGTGAACGGCACCACGGATGCTACCATTGGAGAAAACACGGTTAGCTTCAAAGCACCGTATGCACGTGTACCTATTCTGGAAGCCATCAAAGAACACACCGGTTTGGATTTGAATGGAAAAACCGAAGAGCAAGTACGCGAAGCGGCAAAATCTATTGGCCTTGAAGTAGACGAAAGCATGGGTAAAGGAAAACTCATTGACGAGATCTTCGGAGAGAAATGTGAAAAGCATTACATCCAGCCTACCTTCATCACGGATTACCCGGTTGAAATGTCTCCGCTTTGTAAAAAGCACCGCGACAACCCGGAACTCACTGAGCGTTTTGAGCTGATGGTCAACGGTAAAGAGGTTGCAAACGCCTACTCCGAGCTCAATGATCCTATCGATCAGCTCGAGCGTTTCGAGGACCAACTAAAACTGAGTGAAAAAGGAGACGACGAAGCCATGTTCATCGACCACGACTTTGTTCGTGCCCTGGAGTACGGTATGCCACCAACCTCTGGTTTGGGAATTGGTATTGACCGCCTCACCATGATGCTTACCAACCAAGATAGTATCCAAGAAGTACTTTTCTTCCCGCAGATGCGTCCAGAGAAATTTGATACTGTGGCGAGCCCTGCGGAGTTCGAAGCGATCGGTGTTCCTGCAGAATGGGCCGTACACATCGCACAAGCGGGTTACCACACCGTGGAAGCGCTACGTGACAATAAGCCCGCTGCATTGCATCAAAAGTTAAACGGTTTCAGAAAAAAGAATAAATTAGACGTAGCCGCCCTCGCCCTTGATGTGGTAGAAGGCTGGTTCAACTAATCCTAACGCCATGAATCCCCGTATTGCCCACTACTTTCGAAGCATCCTACTGACCTTCTTTTACCTGATCATAGGCTCCTTCGTGGTCACGGCTGTACATCGGGTTTCAGGCTACTTTGTTCCGCCAATTGACTTTGCTGCACTTAGCACCTCAGATCATCCGGAAGCCATCGTTGCAACGTATATGTCGGCGCATCCAACCGCTATCTGGTGGGCGATGTTCGCTCATGCTATCGGTGCTTTCTCAGCAGTCTACCTCACTACGTGGTCGACCAAAGTTGGTGAATGGAAAGAGCAGCCCAGCAGAAAGTCGTTCTATCCTGCGCTCATTGTTACTTGGTTCTATTTGATCGCCGTATACCTAAACACTCAAACGGTTCCCACAGGTTGGGAATGGCTCGCCGTCGATGTATCGCTCACGCTCGTGGGCTCTGCTTTCGCTTTTCGATTCGGCGGTGGCCTACGACTTATCGAACCGGGAAAAATCAAATAATCGCACATGAAATCTGTACTTAAGGTCGCCAAAACAATAGGTATCGTCATCTTAGCCATGTTTGTGGGCAACATTGTAATGATGGGCCTACTGCAGCTTGGGCATAGCTTGTTTGGAAGTCTTGAAGGCTTCGATCCGACAGCGCCCTATGCCGAGCGCGCTGCCGCAGTAAGTATCTATTTACAAGATCATACACTCGCCGTCTACTGGATCTTCTTCGAACACGGAGCCGGTGCCTTCCTAGGTGTGCTCATCGCTACGTACCTCAGCAAGCCTCGCCGTGTTTTTCGCAGTGGGTATGAGCAACGCTCCATATCTGCATCGCTTATCGTAGCGCTACTCTATGTACTGGGCACCATTACCAATGATCTGGTCACTGTACCGATGGGCCTCTCATGGTCGTTGATCGATCTGTCTGTCGTCCTGCTGTTATCCCTTTGTGCTTTTTGGCTCGCCGGTGGTTTTAAGAAACAATCTCCTTCGGAATCTGTTAGTTCAGCAGAAGAAACCTATCGCGGATAACGCGCCAAGAGTAAGCCAGTTTGAACACGTACCCGGAAGACTTATTTGAAAGCATTGAATTTGATTTGGTCAAACAGGCCATCATCAAACGCGCCGTGACGGAACGTGCTCGAGAACGCATTGCTGGGCTCAAGCCATCGAGCGATTACGCTGTAGTCATGCGTGACCTTCAAGAAGTTCATGAAGTACTCGGACTCTACCTCAGCGACTTTGCTGTTCCTGCGCTCGCCTCTGATGATATCAAGCCCTTTCTGCTACGCCTAAAAATCCAAGGCGCTACGCTTGAGGGCGAAGACTTTTTGATCATAAAAAACATGATCGAGAGCTTCAACCGCGTCTACAGTTTCTTTAAGCAACATGTCGATCGCACGCCGTCAATGCAGAGCAAACTTGCTCATCTGAGCAAGAATAAAACCGTACCCGACGAGATTGATCGTGTACTAGATCGCCGCGGAGTTGTAAAAACCTCTGCATCGCCAGCACTCGGAAAAATAAGAGGCGCACTCGCAAAGAAACGTGCTGCCGCGGATCGCATTTTCTATCGCGCTGTTAAAAAGTACTCCGGCTCTGGCATGCTTGCGGATATTCAAGAGAGCGTTCACGACAATAAGCGCGTTCTTGCTATTGAAGGTGCCTTCAAAGGCCAAGTAAATGGTGTTTTCCACGGCTCCTCTTCGAAGGCAACCATCTTTTATGTGGAGCCCGTCGAGACCCTGGAAGTCAATAACGAAATCGCCGTTTTAGAAGACGAAGAAAAGCGTGAAGTCACCCGCATCTTGCGTCTGCTTACTGCTTTTGTTGCAGGGTATAGAGACGAATTGAGGGATTATAGCACCGCCCTTTATCAAATAGATTTTGTCAATGCCAAAGCACTCTACGCCTTGGATGAAGAGGCTTGTTTGCCGCAACTTACCGATAAGCCACACGTGCATTTGATCAAAGCGATCAACCCGGTGTTGCGCTCCTTCAACGCTCCAAAAGGAAAGAGTGTAGTTCCGCTCAATATCCGCTTAGATACGCACACGCGCATTTTGGTCATTTCCGGGCCCAATGCCGGTGGTAAGTCTATAACTCTGAAAACAGTAGGGTTGCTGCAACTCATGTTGCAAAGTGGTATGCTTGTTACCGTGCATCCAGATAGCACCATGGGGTGGTTCAATGGCCTAATGGCAGATATTGGGGATTCGCAAAGTATCGAAAATGAGCTTTCTACATACAGCTCAAAACTCGCGAAGATGAACCATTTCCTCCATGCTGCCTATGGAAAGACGCTCGTACTGATCGATGAGTTTGGATCGGGTTCCGATCCTGATTTAGGCTCGTCTATGGCGCAAGTGTTCTTGAAGGAATTGAACAACAGCACGACCTTCGGGGTGATGACCACCCATTACAACAGTATCAAGGCGCTCGCGGGAGAATTGCCACGTGTGGAAAATGGTTCCATGCAGTTCAATTCCACCGATCTGACGCCAGAATATGTCCTTAACCAAGGTGTACCCGGGAGTTCTTACACGTACGAAGTGGCACAAAAGGTCGGCGTTAGTCGCGCGCTTATCGACCAAGCACGTGAGGTGCTCGACGAGAGCACCGTTGCTGTTGATCGCTTGTTGGTGGGCATTCAGAAGGAGAAAAACGAGTTGTCACGACAGCGTGAGAAATTGGCGCAGCGTTTGGAGGAATTGGAACAACTCAAAGAGAAGCAGGATCGCAAAATCAACCAACTCGAGGATAAAGTACGTCGACAAAGTGCGCTAAACGAGCAGCAAAACGCGATGATTACTTGGGGAAAGAAGTTCCAAAATCTCGTCAACGAATACGCTGAGCAACGCAGTAAAAAAGGGAAAGACGAGGTCGTCGGTCGCTTCAAAGTGTACGCTGGAGAACGGGCTTCACAAACCGTACAAGAACGCGACGTAAAGAAGTCGAAATACCAAAAGCAGAAAGAGCGTAAAATTCAAAAGCTCATCACTACTCCTGCGAAGGTTGGCGACAGAGTGAAGTTGATCGGATCGCGCCAGCCTGGAGAAATCATTGAAGTTAAAAAAGACCAGTACTTATTGTCGATTGGTGCGCTCAGCACTTGGGTCACCCGGGATAAATTCATTCCTGCCGAAAGTCTTCATGGAGATGAAGGAACGGTAAAAGGTAAGGCTCGTGGTGGCGTTCGTGAGGCGCAATCTCAGGAGGAACAGGCTCCGGAAGTAGCCGCAACGCCAAAGACCCCGCAAGAGAAACGCAACGAGAAAAAACAGGCCAAACGCGCCGTAAAAGAGGGTAAGGAGGTTTCGTCAGCACCTTCGAAGAAAGTGCGTCCACGCAAGAGCAAACCAAAAACGGCGAAGCCGGCTCCAAAGGAGGTTATTGTTCAGGAAAAAGAACTTTCAACTGAGGAGAAATTGGTTCAAATAGCATCGTCCGCGCCACTAAAAAGTGTCCCGCCGAAGAAAGCGAAGGGTAAAAAAGCACCATTAACCGATGAGCAAAAGGCGCAATTAGCCAAACCGGTTCGGAAAGTAGGGTCTCCCAAAGCGAAAGAAGAGGCCACAGAAGACGCTAAAAAAGAGGCAACTGATGCAGATTTAGAAAAGCTTAAAGCCTTTTTCGGCAAAAAGTAGCCGCTTAAAAATCACTTCTGAGCATCCTCAGCCTGCTGTTTCAATAGATTGATATGTTGCTCTTTTTGCTGGATAGAACGCTGCGCTTCAACGAGATCACTCTTGACCAATTCCATGTCGCTCTGTGCTCTGCTCAACGCCGTTTGTGTCTCTCCCAATTCACTACGTAGCACTTCATTTTTTTCGGTGAGTGCCTCAATCGCTCCTTTAAGGTTGCGAACGTTCACAAAATTGTAGGCGACGAAAACCACGAAAGCGAGCGAAATGACCCAATTGGTCATACGGAAGGCATCACCCTCTGTCATGAAAATGAAATAAGCGGACGCTGCTACCGCTACTGCTCCTACCACGATTGCCGCGTATTCAAGCGTTTTTGATCGGTCAGTTGATGTCATAGTGTACGTGCGTTAGATGCTTGAAGTTACGATTCTGATCCGTAAAACGGTTCAAAATCAATCTGTTTACGTTCCAAATCCACATTTTTCACAGTAATCTTCATCGCATCGCCCAGCTGGAAAATACGTCCTGAGCGGTCGCCTTCGATACAGTAGTTCTTGCTATCGAAGGTGTAGTAGTCGTCCCGGAAGTCGCGAATCTTAATCATTCCCTCACAGTAATTGTCCAAGAGCTCTACATATACTCCCCATTCGGTGACTCCCGAAATCACACCGTCGAAATGCTCGCCAATGTGCTTCTCCAAAAAGACCGCCTGCATGTATTTGATTGAAGCGCGTTCCGCATCAGAGGCTGCTTTTTCACGTTCCGAACTGTGTGTACAGAGCTCTTCATAGGGACCGTTTTGTGGGGATTTGCCACCATCCAAATAATGCTGTAGTAATCGGTGTACCATCACATCTGGGTAACGACGAATAGGCGAGGTAAAGTGAGTGTAGTAGTCAAAAGCTAAGCCGTAGTGTCCTATGTTTTCTGTAGTGTATTTCGCCTTGCTCATCGTACGAATAGTCAAGGTCTCTATCATGTTCGCCTCAGGGGTATTCTTCACCTTACCAAGCATCGTGTTCAAACTTTGCGACACTGCTTTTTTAGACCCCATACGAACTTCATGGCCGAATTGGCGTACAAAATTACTGAGGTCCATAAGTTTCGTCGGATCAGGGTCGTCGTGCACCCTGTACACAAATGTTTGACCGCTAGGCTGTCCGTCTCGACGTCTACCTATATAGGCAGCAACGCTTCGGTTGGCCAGAAGCATAAACTCTTCAATCAAATGATTGGCCTCTTTGCCCACCTTAAAGTAGACTCCAAGCGGCGAGTTGTTCTCGTCTAATCGGAACTTTACCTCCTTCTTATCGAAACTCAGCGCCCCACTGCTCATGCGCTTTCCACGGAGTACTTTGGCAATCTTATCCATAAGACGAATTTCCTTGTAGAAATCTGCCTGATCCCCATCAGGGTGCTGGTCTTCAATAATTTGTTGTGCCTCTTCGTAGGCAAAGCGACGGTCCGAGTGAATGGCCGTACGACCGAACCACTCTTTATGCACCTTTCCTTCTTCGTCCATTTCAAATACCGCGCTGAAAGTGTATTTGTCTTCGTTCGGACGCAAGGAACAAGCGCCATTCGATAAGATTTCTGGGAGCATAGGCACGACGCGATCCACTAAGTAAACACTCGTCGCACGTTCTATAGCCTCATCGTCTAAAATAGATCCTGGCTGTACATAGTGACTCACATCTGCTATGTGCACTCCTATCTCCCAATGTCCATTCTTTAAAGGCTGAATACTCAAGGCATCATCAAAATCTTTGGCATCTGCAGGGTCAATAGTAAAGGTCGGCACCCCTCTGAAGTCACGACGCTTGGCTATCTCTTCTTCCTTAATCGCTGTGTCCAATTCATTTGCGGCCTCCTCAACTTCTGCGGGAAACTCATTCGGTAAACCGAACTCAGCAAGTACCGCATGAATCTCTGTATGGTGTTCACCCGCATTTCCCAAGACCTTAACCACTTCCCCAAACGGCGAACTGGCCTTCTCTGGCCAATCGGTGATACGAGCGACTGCCTTCTGGCCGTGCTCTGCACCCGCTAATTTGTCTTTAGGAATATAAATGTCCACCAACATCTTTCTGCTGGACGGAACCAAGAACCCATAACCCTTGCCTATTTCAATCGTTCCAACAAACTCAACCTGCTTGCGTTTGACGATCTCTACGACCTCGCCCTCAAGCTTTTTGCCGCCACGACGTGCAAATAAGCTGACCTTCACGGTATCTCCGTGAAGCGCGTGATTCAAATTCGCAGCGCGCACCATAATATCACTTTCCGTGTCCGGGCTGACCACATAGCCATTGCCATTGCTGGCCATATCCACCACACCCTCTGTGTACACAGCGTTGTATTTGAGTTTGTACTTCCCTCGATCAACGCTCAATATTTTACCGGAACGCTCTAAATCAGAGAGTGCCATTTCCACCTTCGCTTTAACCATAGGAGGTTTATAGCCTAGCTGTGCGGCAATCTGTTTGTAATTGAATTTTCTCGTCGGAAAGTTGCGGAATACTGACTCCACTTTTTGGGCCCATTCCTTCACGTCTACACTGTGCGTACGCTTTCCTGCCCTTTTGTTGTGCTTTCTTGCCATAATCTAATAGTAAAGATAGGGCTTTGCAGATGGAGTCCTCTTCGGGGGGTGTTAATTCTAGTTTGTGTTTAGATAAATACTCAATTCTGATTTTCCTTTTATCTTACTTCGCTGAAAGTATCAATTTTATTTATTTGATTTTCAGTGTTTTAAAAATTTATTTCAACCCCCAGGCAACCCTAAGGCCTGGAGACGTCGTCTTTAAGATAGAAACCCTCAACCATGGAGCACTTGCTCGAACCTTGTAGAGCGGGCGATAAAAAAGCCCAACACGAGTTGTACCAGCGCATGTCGCCGGTATTGATGGGGATCTGCAGACGTTATTTGACACGTATAGAAGAAGCGGAGGAAGCCTTGAGCAATGCCTTCATCAAAATCCTTACTCGCCTCGACCGCTATTCGGGAGAGGGAAGTTTCGAGGGCTGGATGAAACGCATTACCGTGCGAGAGTGCCTGACCTATTTAAGACGCGGAAAAAATCCGTTTGATCTTGATTGGGAGGGTGAAGTCGTCGCTCCTGCCCTGCATAGCGATGGTGCTGCACACCTGTTACAGCTCATCCAGGCACTTCCAGTCGGTTATAGAACTGTCTTCAACCTATACGCTATCGAAGGATACCAACACGACGAGATCGCAACAATGTTAGAGATCAGCGTGGGAACCAGCAAGAGCCAGCTGAGTAAGGCTCGTAAAATGTTAAAGAATCAGCTTCCTGAGTTTAGTGCTCAAGACGCATAGAAAAGAATAGTAACGGTGAGTAATCTAGACCACAAATTTAAAGAGGCCCTTGAAAGGTACACTGAGCTTCCTTCACCGGAGCTTTGGGACAAGATCTCTGCTGCAGTGGACGAGCATAACAATCAAAATGGATCTGGCGAGCTCACCGAAGAACCAGTGGCCGCCCCTAAGAAAAAGGCATTGGTCGTTGTTTGGAGAAAGCAATTCCTTGCTATTGCCAGCGCTGCTGCGACCATCGCTCTGTTTTGGACCCTAGTTTGGGAACCCACTCCAGAATACAACCACAGAGCGCCTTTTAATGGAGCTCCTACAGAAACGGACCTCAGCTCCACCGGTACGATCTGGTCTCCGATAGAAGAAACTCTAAAAAAACCTGCAACCGCAACAAAGCCAAGCGACACTACCCTAGATCTAATTGAGGTTGCTGCGTTAACAACGCCTGTAAAGCGTCCTTTAGCGCTGCGTTGGGAAGAACGACTAGAGGAGCATGAAATAGAATTGGCGCTTGAAGATGATCTGATGGAATTAGAGATCGTTCGTTCAGAATTCATTCAAAGCCCAGTAAAGGTGATCGTAGAATTTGATCCCAAGGAAGCGAACTATTATGCCAGCAAAGAGGAAACCGGTAAAATCAGTAAAATCGTAGGTGAAGGTGCAAAAAACTTCGGCCAAAACATGGCGAAAATAATTGGTATAGGGTACTTGAACTGGGAATCAGCGAAAGTCTCTGTCAACCATACCCTCGCTAGTATATCAACAAGGAAAACCCCTAAAAACAAATAATTATGAAAAAGACAACTGCAGCCCTGTTGGGCATCGGATATTTAGCTCTTGGGTTGAGCTTAAGTGGTGCAAATACCGTTGAGATAACCGCGGCAACTACTGAATTTCCAAACCTCACTTATCCTTCCATCACAATTCACGAGTTGGATGAAGAACTGTGTGCCAATGAGAGCGCCGAGCTGGCTTATTTTTTAGCCACACGTGATACCAACGAAGTGCGCATTGAAATCGAAGGTGTTGACCCTGAAGCTGGGCTGATGGAAGCCATCACCGAGATTGTGAAAATCAGTACAACCGAAGCCACAAAACTCAGCGCACAGATCGCTGAAATTCAAGCCTTAGTTGAAGCCGGTACCATTTCCGATGAAGAGGGCGAAAGACGCGTCGAAGAGCTTACCCAAGATTTTGAGCAGCGCATGGAAAATGTCGGCGAAGGCATGGAAGATTGGGGCGAAGAATTTGGCCAACGCATGGAAGCCTGGGGTGAAGAGTTCGGCAAGAAATGGGAATCAAAAGACAACGAACTCGACGCTGTGATTGAAAAAGATGTCGAGAAAGTGTTAACATTAGAGTTTGATCTCGATACCGAAGAGCAGGAAAAGGAAGAAGAAGCTCCTAAAAAAAGTAGCAAGGTCAAATTCACCGATTTTGAAGTGCACTTCGGTGCAAATAGCTTGAGAGATGCTTCGGGAATGGCGACTGCTACGGAAAACTCCCT
>Ga0102954_1000072_pt1 | contig 28589 bp, 23 predicted proteins | sample SalPonA_C_H2O_MG_FD_78511 | JGI IMG/M metagenome (GOLD analysis project Ga0102954, IMG submission 78511) | Water microbial communities from South San Francisco under conditions of wetland restoration - Salt Pond MetaG R2A_C_H2O_MG | ecosystem: Environmental > Aquatic > Non-marine Saline and... | reverse complement strand
TCTATTCCATCTTGGTCAGCTAACTCTTTTGCTTTTGCGCTCACAAAATCAACTGGTTTCTGGTCACAATACTTTCTAAGAATCTCCCCAATTAACTTCTTGGTTAGCTTTCTATCTGATTCTAAAATAAATTCAGAATAGTATTTCGAAGATATTTCTAATAATTGTTCAGCTAGCTGTGTAAAATTCACCTGTCAACATGACCTCTAATTTTCTTGTATTATTGTTGCTGCATTTCTATTATCTTCAATTATTGGCTGATAAGCACAAGGAAATAAGCCTGAATCAAAATCCTCAAAGATTTCAGGTCTACCAAGCTGCTCGTGCTTTTCGAGAGCCGCTTCTACGGCATCGTCTTCGTCATCACATTCAACCCAATAAAACCATTCACCAGAATTTACATCTGGCACCATAACTTCATAAAAATCATCAATGTTAATGCCTGTCATTTAATACTTCCTGATTTAAATTATTACTTACTCAAATTGATAAAGACCAAAACCCATAGAAATAAACTTGAGACAATAAAAGCAACCTTTACTGCCCTCCAAATCCACTTGGCAAGTCGGACGTGCCAACCAGCTGTTATCCTCTCTAAATAATCACCATAAGCTATCATTAGCTCAAGCTCTGCAGTTGTTCTCTCCGAAGAATCAAGCTTAACAACAGTATCAAAAAAATGCTGAGCTTTGCATGAGCCCTCCATTTCAGCTGATTCGGTTATCTCTGCCCTTGATTTTTTTCTGGGCTGTTGAGGGCTTGCTGTTGGATTTTGTTGCTTGTTGTTACAGCCGCTCTTGCATACCCATACGCGCCGCTTTCTTTTATATTTCCGTTTAGTACTACCAGTAAGCCAGTTGGTATTCTGTCTTTGAGCTGATTTATTTTCAAAAAGCAATGCTGAGAAAAAAGAGCGCTTTGATATTGCTGCGCCAGACGAGCCGACTTCATACTCGACCTCTACCTGCTTCATGTTTGGCTGGATGTCAGTGAATCCGCATTTATTACATCTTCTTTTTGTGTATGACATGAGTACTCCTGTATATATAGCTTTACGCACAAAGAGCTAATATAGTTCACAGTTTGTTTATTATGACTAAGCTTGATTATCAATAAATTTAAAAGATTGGTTAACAAAAAAACATGAGCCTATTAAAGACTCATTTCAATCAATGGCAGGATGAGAGGCTCAGTACACTGATTCCCAAATAGCTGAACAGGTTATGTTAACCATGATTGATAACGACAGTATCACTTTGCCTATTCACGATAGCTTTATTGTAAGAGTTGGCCATAAAGGGTTATTACTGGAAGCTATGGAAAAAGCTTGTAGGGATATAATTGGTATAAACATAAGTACAACAGATGAATATATCAAGAATGCTGAACATTTTAATCTGAACAAAGAGGTCGTACTTTTACAATCAAATGATATTGAGAGCATAATTGTAGATTTAAATGCATTAAAGGATACTGTTATAAATTACCCTTCTACAATAATGGATAAATATTTAGCGTCCTTTGAAGGCATTCATTAAGGGAAACAACTTCTTATTCTTGATATTTGGGTTTAATGCATTTAACTCTAGTGTTTTCTCTTTGAAAAAGGAGTGACAAAGAGTAACATTTTCCAATAATGTCTTAGTGACATTAAAAGCTTAACATTCCGAACACTTATGTAGGTAATTATGCGTCTAGAGTATATAAATCCAAAAGAATTTACTAGCAACCATCACGTTAATGGTTTTAAGTCATTTTTAACTGAGATAATTCATGGTTCAAATTCATTAAATTGCTTTTATTCCCCCAAAAAAGATAGGCGTAATATTTTTTCTATAAGCAAGTTTGAGCAAGGGTTAGATAAATACTCATGGGCTGGTCAATCTTTTGAAGACACCCAGCAAACTATAATTGGCCTAACAATAAACATTAGGGAGGCAATTGTTGCCAATAATGAGCTTTCCGTTTTACAAAACGCCTTATCTATATTGGAATGGGGGCAAGTCTATAGAGGTTGTATTGATTGGCTTGTAATGCACTCTCATAACAATGAATTAGCAGGCAGTATTCATCAAGCTTCATTAATACTTGACGGCTCTTTAATTAAAAATGCCGATGAGTTTCGTCAACTTTTTGACCGGGACTGTAAATACAGATGCAATTCAGGCACGACTAAAATTTTCGCATTATATTCAAAAAAATCTGTCATATATGACGGGAGAGTTGCTTGTGCAATAGGTATGCTGGTTCATGATTATTTGGTCAAAAATGGAATTGGTCATTTACCCCCGGAATTGAATTTTTTAATGGATTCCAGCCAAAGGAATACATCAAAATATACTTCCAAAAAATACCAATTTGCGTCTAAATCGGATTCCCAGAATTCATTATTCAATCAAGCTTTATCTAGTTTAAAGCTGAATCTAATTCTGCAGGATATTGCGAACTCATCAGGGGATAACTTGCTTGGATTTACTTCAGTTGAAAAGCAATTACGAGCAATTGAAGCCATACTATTTATGATTGGTTATGAAGTTAATTTAGAGCACTACAAAAACACGGGGTACTTCTTAATATAAACCATATATTTGCCGAGATACTTCTTGGCTTAACACTTTCGCCTATATGTACTGTGCTCTATTTTAACAAGTCACGATTTTACATATTTTCAAAGGGGCTGATTTAAAGTGAGCTGCGATAAAATTAAACTTACAATGCTTTGCGAGCATAAAACGTGAAAATTTTATTGCGAAAATCCATATAAAATTACAGCCCCAAAATATAGAAACCAAGTGTATTTATGAGCGGTCTCTTAAGGCCTGCTCTAAAGCGTCTTTTAGAGCATCGTTAGCATCACTCTCGACAAATTTGTCAAAGTGGTCGTCAGCACTGTGGCCATGTGACTCACCCCATTTAGTGATTACATCCCCAATGGTATCTTGTATACCATCTAAAACCGACTCAAAAACTTCATCATAATCCATAAATAAACCTTTTAATTAATACGGTGATTTTATTAATATCATAAATATAGTTTTTTTCAATAAGAAAGTTTCTTATGCTTTGGTGCGCTCTCTCCCGTAAAATTTAAACAATTAACAACTCTGAAAAAATACATTTTTGTTTCCTCCCTCACCAGCTTCCACAACCCTCTAGCAAATCTGACTAGCACCTACAAACACTAACAATTATGTTATCCCCTCCCGTCGCCTATACCGCCTTTTAAGCCCTGCTAAATTAGCTTGATAATTAGGTTTATTTAGTGGGATTGAAGGCTGCACGGGGCTATTGAGTCGCTCTCTCTCCGCCATATTTAGTCTACACAGGCTCTGCAGGCCTTGATATACCAAAGATTTGTATATAGCCTGTTTAGAACAGTAGACAAATATGGCAACAAAAATATCCTCAATATACTTTTAAAAAAGTGAATGTATTCTACTTTTCCAGAGTTATTCCTAATGACCTTTCTGAACATTATTCACGCAAACGAATTGTCAGCTCACTACGGACAACCTCCTTTAATCAAGCAAGAATATTAGCCACTTCTAAAAGCTATAAATTTAAGCATGATTGGTTTTAGAATTTTTAGATAAAATAAGTACTTGGGTTAAAAGTGAATAAGTAATAAGATGGAAAAATACATTTCATTTAAATAAGGACACTTTTTATGTCTTGCAAAATGTTAAGTCTAAGCATATTCGTCGCACTTTTTGTTATGCAATTTCCAAGTTTCGCAGATACTCAAGCAAAAGACTCCTCTGAATTCACAAAGGCTTTCCAACAAAGTATTTTAGAAAGTCTGCCTTTTGATGATGTGCGCGACTTTGAACTTGCCGAGAAAGGCCTCATCAGTCGGCCTGATGAAGTCACTATCAAAGATCACAGGGGAAAAGTCGTATGGGAGCTAGGCAATTATGAATTTTTAATGGCGGATGAAAACATTGATACTATTCACCCTAGTCTGTTGCGCCAGGCGAAACTTAACATGCACTATGGCTTGTACAAGGTCACTGAAAAAATTTATCAGGTACGTGGTTACGACCTAGCCAACATGACCTTTATCAAAGGTGATAGCGGTTGGATTGTATTTGATACAATGTTAACACCTGCTACAGCTAAAGCTGCTTATACGCTTGTTACAAAAGAACTTGGAAAATTTCCAATTAAGGCTGTTGTTTACAGTCATGCCCATGCGGATCATTTTGGTGGGATCAAGGGCATAGTAAGTCAAGCCGATGTAGATAATGGAGCAGTTCAGATCCTCGCCCCTCGTGACTTTATGGATCATGCGATTAAAGAAAACGTGTTAGCAGGTAATGCTATGACACGTCGGGCAACGTTCCAATATGGCAATGCTGTTCCTAAAGGAGTTAAAGGTCAAGTAGATGCTGCCATCGGCAAAGGCTTATCGAATGGCTTTATAGGACTTATTGCTCCGACTAGGACTATTGAAGGTGATGAAGAAACAATCATTATTGATGGTATTACAATGGTATTTCAAAACACGCCTAATACTGAATCACCGTCTGAAATGAACACTTACCTGCCTCAATTTAAAGCTTTCTGGGCTGCCGAAAACGTCATTGGAGCATTACATAATATTTATACGCTGCGTGGGGCACAAGTAAGAGATGCTTTGGGGTGGAGTAAGTATATCAACGAAGTTATCCATAAATATGCCAAAGATGCAGAGCTTTTATTTGCGTCCCATTCTTGGCCTCGGTGGGGCAATGAATATTTAATTTCAGTGCTTGAGAAACAGCGAGACCTATATGGTTATTTACACGATCAAAGTTTACATCTAGCAAATCAAGGCGTCACAATTAATGAAATTCACAATGAATTAGAAGTTCCAGAGGTCCTCTCACATGAATGGTATAATCGAGGGTATCACGGTTCTTATTCACACAACGTAAGAGGGATTATCAATAAGTACCTGGGCTTTTTTGATATGAACCCAGCTAATTTAAACAAGATAAGCCCCTCCGATTCGGCCCCTCGATATGTCAAAGCAATGGGAGGAGCAAAAAATGTAATGAAACTTGCCCGAGAAGCTTTTGCTACAGGGGAATATCGTTGGGGAGCCGAGTTACTGAATCATTTGGTTTTTGCTGAGCCAAATTATCAAGATGCACGGTTTTTACAAGCAGATATGTTTGAGCAAATGGGATACCAGTCTGAGAGTGCGGGATGGCGCAATACATATTTGGCGGGTGCATACGAATTACGCTTTGGTAAACCAACATCCGTTGATGCCGTAAAAGCCGGTCCTGATATTATCAGAGCTATGGACACCGGACTTATTTTTGACTTTTTAGGTGTGCGTTTAAACGCAGAAAAAGCCTTGGGCAAATCATTAAAAATAAACATGTACTTTCCGGATGAAAAGTCTCGTTATCTATTGGAATTAGAAAATGCACACCTCAACAACATCAAGGGTATTCAAAAAGAAGATGCAGATGTGACGGTCACCATTAAACGCAGTGATTTGAATTTGATGTTAATGAAGAGGAAGTCATTAGGAGCTTTAATTGAAGAAGAAAGAGTGTCATTTGATGGTGATCAAAATGCATTTATTTCTTTGTTGATGATGATGGAAGAGTTTCCATTTTGGTTTAACATTGTGACTCCGTAACATCACATAAAAGTTTCAGAAAGCTTTAATCCGAGAACAGCATGAGCATCTCACTGAGCCAGTTTAGTTTTCGGTTTATACTTCTCAAACCACGCCAAAATATTCTCAATTTTGCCAATCATGCGTGAAGGGCGACCAGCTATTCCATGCGAAGCACCCGGTACTTTTACCAAAATAGTGTCTACCTTGAGTAACTTTAATGCTTGATAATATTGCTCAGTTTCTGACATTGGTGTGCGCTTGTCGTTTACACCCGTCATAAGCATAGTGGGTGTAGTGACATTACCGACTAAGGATAAAGGTGAGCGTTCCCAATAGTGCTCAACATTTTCCCATGGTAAACCAGGGAATTGATAGGGGATCTGATACAAACCACTATCTGCGGTTAACACTTTTGAGATCCAATTAATGACAGGTTTTGCCACGACTGCCGCTTTAAACCTATCCGTCAGACCAATAGCATAAGCAGTTGCAATGCCACCGGCAGAACCACCCGTGATAAATAATTGTTCAGGATCTGCAATGCCTTTTTCGATCAAAGTATCGATTCCCGACATATGGTCGGCAAAGTCATATTTCGAAGAATATTTATTTTGCAAAAGTAAGGCAAAGCGTTCACCGTAACCCGTGCTGCCTCGATGGTTATTATAAAACACAACATAACCTTCTGCGGCCATCCGTAATACTTCTGCGGAAAAGTGTGGACCGTAAGCTAAATGAGGACCACCATGGATTTCCGTGATCAAAGGATAGGTTTTTGTTGCATCATAATTCGGTGGTAACACATACCAACCATGGATCTCTTCACCATCAATCGACGATTGATATGTGAACTCCTCGATACTCCCCAAATCTTTATGTCCAAACACATCCTCATTGAGCATAGTCAGTTGTCGTTCATTAGCAGGTTTTTGTGTATGCTTTCCAACGTGAGTGACAAAAATATCGGCAGGGCGGTCAAAGTCACCTTTGGTAAAAGCTAACACACCATTGGCATAACTAAAATCTCCACTAGTGTAAGGACGACCGAGTGATTGCCCGCCAAGACCTTTGACTATCGAGCGATGCTTGCCTTGTAAGTTGACATAATCTACTTGAGTTACCCCGCGCAGCATTTGTTGATAGTAGAGCCCCTCATTATTCTCCCATTGAAAATTAGAAACACTGTTATCTATGTTCGCTGAAAGGTTGCGGTCTGCGGTACCGTCGCTGTTCATGACATGCAAGTAACGGTTACGGTATGCGAGTTTCTTGTCATCACGCTTGGCATAAGCAATAAGTCTGCCGTTGGGTGAGACGACTGGGTTACTTTCTGCGCCTGGCGCAGCGGTTAACTGCGTTATCTTTCCGGCTAGATTGACTCGGTATAAATCTGACTCACCCGGTTCATATTCCCAATTCGCGCTGCGATTTGCGGAAAAGACAATGGCATTACTATCCGCCGTCCAGCTCAATGTTCCGCGATGATGGAAATCACCACTGGAGAGCTGTCGAGCGGTCCCACCTTCACTAGGTACTACAAATATATGTGTGTATGCTGGATCTAAAACACCTCGGCCATCGGCTTGATAACGCGCCTTAGTAATATGCTGAAATGGTTCAGACCATTTTGCGCCTTTGGGTTTGGCAGGCATTTTCACTTTAAGCGCTCGCTCTTTTGTAGCGACACTCATCGTAAAGGCTAAAGTTTTGCCATCAGGTGACCAAGTTAACGAGCCCGGTGAGCTTGGAATATTGGTGATTAATGCGGTTTGCCCCGTGTCCATCCAACGCACATAGATTTGCGCTTTGCCTTCAATGTTAGATATGTATGCTAAACGCTTTCCATCGGGAGAATAGCGAGGAGAATAAAAACTTTTTTTAGCAGATAGCAATGGTCGATGATCTGAGCCGTCAATACTCGCAATCCATAGGTTGGAACGAGTACTATCAGTCATAACATCGTTAGAGCGACGCACATAGGTAATATGTTTACCGTCTGGTGATAGCTGTGGATCGTTAGCTACCTCTAATTCAAAAATATCAGAAGCACTGAAAGTATTAGATTCAGTGGCATAGACAGTATGACTAAACTGGAGTGCTATAACTAAACCTATTGCATAGGCACATTTTCGTAAGTTTTTAGCCAGTGGAGCTAAACCGTGGGGGACTGGATGAATAGTCATGAAAACCCTTTTAGTCATTGTTATTGTTTTAATAGTATCTAACGTAGGCGAATAATATGAGACTACTAAAAGAACTCAATAAGTGCAAAAATAGCTAATATTTAGCTTATCCAAGACGTGTAAACAGCACTTATATTGATTGAAAGCCTCTTCTTATGTGCTCAACCTTGTACGTGGAATTCGTTTGGAATATGCTCAAGTACATTTGAGTGACATTATTAACCTTGGTTATGGTGCACTTTATTTCATTAACAATCTAGGGTTAGTATTTACATAGAGGGTATTGATTATGAACACAACCACAATAAAGCAAGTAGTCCAGGGTATGCCCGCTTCTGATGGTGCTGGCGTAAAGCTCAAACGTGTCTTAGGTCAGCCCTTGTTAAAACGTTTAGATCCTTTTTTGATGCTAGATGAGTTTGGCTCTGAAGATGCCCAAGACTATATTGCTGGTTTTCCTGCACATCCTCACCGCGGTTTCCAAACCGTGACCTATATGTTGAATGGTAAAATGGGGCATAAGGACTCTGTCGGTAACGAAGGAGTTATTGAAGACGGTGGCTTACAGTGGATGAACGCTGGGAAAGGCATCATTCACGAAGAAATGCCGAAACAGACAGAAGGTAGAATGCGGGGATTTCAGCTTTGGGTTAACTTACCTGCTAGTGAAAAAATGTCTGAGCCGGGCTACGAAGATATTAAAAGTGCACAAATCAATGAGACGACACTGACGCAACATACTTTGGCACGCGTCTTAGCTGGGGAATTACATGGAGTCAAAGGTGCCGTGAGTACCAAAGCGGTACAACCTCAGTTTTATGATATTCATGTTCAGCAAAATGACGAGATAACGCTATCTGTTGACCATAAACACAATGGTTTTGTGTATGTTTATGAAGGCAATATTGAGTTAGATGGCCGAGTGATAGATAAAGGACAGTTGGCTGTATTAGATTTGGCTGACCAGTTGGTATTTAACGCTGCAGCACAAACAAAGTTAATTTTTATCAGCGGTAAACCAATCGGTGAACCCGTCGAGCAATATGGCCCCTTTGTTATGAATACCCAAGCAGAGATTAACCAAGCGGTACTTGATTATCAACAAAACCGTTTAACGAGCTGAGTAAATTGCTGCGTCGTTTTAAACTTATTGAGTAGCAAGATAACCCCCGTTATCTTGCGATTCACTAAAGCCGCATTGAGTGTTTGCGCACCAATCGCATCTTTGTTGCGCATTAACCCTGTGGTTTGTTCGTATAAGCGTTGAATTAACTGATATTGCGCTAAGTTATAACTTTCTTTTTGAAGACATTCTGCTGCGGTCAACGCCGCGTTTAATACTGTTTCGACAACATCCTCAGGCATCTCGGGTAAGAGTAAACGAAGCTCTAATAAACCTGTTTGAATCAAACGTTTGTCCTGCGCTAGCATACCTTTAGCAATCTGCCTGTAGCCTGCTTGGATATCTTCAGGGATCTCCATACAAGCACCGAAATCGAGTAAAACCCATTTCTGTGATTGTGGCTCATACAGGTAATTAGCAAAATTAGGGTCGGTCTGCATAAAACCGAACTCAAATAACTCCGTTAATGTTAAGTCTAATAGGTGTTGCAGGGCGGCACTTCGCTCGGGTAAAGACTTATGCTGAAGTATATCAATCGTTTCGCCTTCGACAAACTCCATCGCGAGAATGTGCGTATTACTCCAGTTATCATTAATAGTCGGAATAATAAAATGCTCTGCTGCATTGTCTGTGGTATTTAGCAGCGCAGTGTAGCGAGCTAAGTTTTGTGCCTCTTGGGTATAGTCGGCTTCTTCTTTTAATTGAGTTTTTGCATCGTCTAGTAACTCATTTAGCGGGAAATGTTCGGGCAGGGCATTCGTCAATTTAATAAGTCGTCCGACATTATTTACATCACTATCGATACTTTCTACGATGCCAGGATATTGAATTTTTACCGCAAGTGTCTCACCAGTGACCAAGGTGGCTTTATGGACTTGGCCAATGGATGCTGAAGCAATTGGCTCAAAAGAAAAATGACTAAACCCATCCATCCAGCCTTTACCCCAATGGGTATTGAGCATGTATAACAACTGGTCTTTTGGCATTGCGTCTGCGCTTTGCCTTAATTGCGCTAAGATAGGTTCCCATTCACTGGGTAAAAACTCACCGGCATCCATCGCTAATAGTTGGCCGACTTTCATAGCCGCGCCACGCATTTTTGCTAATTGTGATGTGATAGAGGTAGCGTGTTGGGTGGTGAGTAGGACTTTTTCTATACTGGGCTTTTCACCGTTTAATAAAGTCTTAGCGGTTTTGCTTGCAGTGGTCCCAGCCAAGCTCAAACCAAGCTTACCTAAAGCTCCTAAACGCGCCAAGCGAGAGCTAGGGACACGACTCCTATTTTTTTCAGACACAACGATACCTTTGCAAATATTTACAGCAATGCATGAGATTTTATATTGAGTGCTTGAGATAAACGCACTATTTGTTGAGTACCTTAGCTATCGCACCAATGTGTGCAGGTCCTACTTCACAGCACCCGCCAATGATACTGGCGCCTTGTTTAACCCAGTCTACTGCTAGCTGGGCATATGCGGCTGGACCTAAGTCATCTCTAGCGGCTAGGCTTTCTACCGTCGTACCGGGATAAAGACTATCAATGTTTGTAAAACCGTTGGCATACACACCCAGTGGGATTTCCAGTGTCTGTAATTTAGGCCATGCTGCAGTAATCGATTCTGGACGACTACAATTTAATAAAATAGCATCTGGCGCAAATGGCATTAATTCAGCAATTGCGTCTGCTAATGACTCACCACCACGTAGGTTTTGTGGCTCATCATCAGACACACTAAAAGCGACCCATACTGGTACCTTAGCTTCTTTTGCTGCCAAACAGGCGGCTTTAGCTTCTACCGAAGAAGACATTGTTTCACAAATAAATAAATCTGCATCGGAGCGTTGCAAAGCGACTAAGTGACGATAGCTCTCTACACAATCAGCAAAATCAGGCGACACTTCAGGATGATAGCTAGCCACTAAAGGTGGTAGACAGCCAGCAATTTGAATATTTCGTGCAGTACCTTCACAGGTATAATGATAATCACTAATTGCATCGACAGCCGCTTGTTTAGCCGATTCGTGTAATTGCTCTAACAGATGTGCAGCATTGTTATTTGCTAAACGTTGTGGCGTTGCAGTGTAGGTATTTAATGTAATGACGTCTGCACCGGCGCTAATAAAATCGCAGTGTAATTCCCGCACGAGTTCAGGTTCGTGAAGCATCACTTCAGCAGACCACATGGTAGTGACTTCTCGCTGACTGCGAGCGAGTAATTCTTGGCCCATACCGCCATCTAGGATGATTATATTATCGTGCATTAATGTAAGCCCTTATGTGTCAGCATAGTTAAGTTTTGCGTAATATTCAGTGCTCGAGTAATGAATGTGGCAAAGCCATCAATGAACAACGCACAACTTTCGGATGAAGGTATATACGCATGAAGAGCACAATAGCTCAATGTGCTTAAAAACAAGTGTTCTTTTTTTCATATTTTCACATATATAAAAGGGTGTGACGAGGAATATAAATATGCCAAGAAGAACTAATTTAAAAGATGCACAAAAAATTGAAGTCGCTAGTGACGTAGATGACGTAGTGACGGACAAACGAGAACAATGGCGAGCAAACTCAGCTAAAGCTCGGCGCCGCCAACGCCGCTATAAAAAACGTATGACGGATCAATTAATCCATTATTCTAACTCTACCACTGTAAATTACTGATAAAAATTGCTACTTTAACCATGTGTTAAAAAGTCATTTATCAACGAATAGTTTCGACAGAAAATACGCATATAACAATAACTAAAGGAGTTTCGTATGCAACTTAAACGTTTAGTCATAGGCTTAGCTATGGCCGGTTTTTGTGTCACTGGTAGTTATGCATTCGCTGACGGTCATGGCGATCACAGCCATGCAGCTAAAGATAAACACTTTACCATTGAACATTTACCGCAAGTACAACATGCTGCAAATATTACTGTGGCACCAAATGGTGATATATCGGCTTATACTTTGTCAGTACCGCGCAATATGTTGGACGGAGACAAAGATGGTCGTGCAGACACACATCTTTATGTCATCAATGATAAAGGCCAAAATCAGAGCTTTATAGCACGTAACGGCAGTATCTCCGCTTTGCAATTTGCTACTGACAGCAACACGTTATATTTCAAAACCAAACGTGATAATGACAAAAATACGAGCTTGTACAGCATTTCAATGTCAGGTGGTGAAGCGACCAAAGTATTTGAGTACGACACCAGTATGGGCGATTATGTGGTACATGATTCACACTTATACTTTGTAGCGAAACCCAAAGATGACGCCGAAGATTTAAAAGATAAAGGTTTCAAAGCTCACGTCTATGAAGAAGACACACGTCTAGCCAATATCTATAAAGTGGATCTTGCAGTAGCGCAACCCACAGCGGAAGTCTTCTTTAGTAAAGGACATACCTCAACAATTGAACTGGCTTCAGATGGTTCATTTATTGTTGCAGCTGTGGCACCTACAAATCTGATTGATGATTTTTATATGTTGCGTGACTTGCATGTTATCTCTACTGAGACAGCGGAGGTAACTAACACGATTGATATGCCTGGTAAGTTGGGCACATTTGTCATCTCGGGAAATAATAAGCATATTGCCATGCATGCAGGTACAGATAAGCACGACTCTTCGGATGGTGTTTTGATGGTTGCAAAGGTTGATAGCCCTGAGCTCACTCAATTAACAGCAGATGTAGAGCAACATATTCAAGATGTAGATTGGTACAAAGGGGATATTTTAACTGTTGCTCATCGTGGTGTAGAAAGCGCCTTAGTTCTTTATTCTCCTAAAGGTAAGGTGGAGAAAACATATAAAACGCCTGATGACATTGTTGTGCGTAGTGCAGATGTAGGGAAAAACACCATCCATCTAATTGCAGATAGTCCTAAACATCCAAGAGAAGTATTCACCGTTCGTCGCGGTAAAGCGCAAAAAGTTACAAACAACAATGCTTGGTTGGCTGATATAGACTTAGCTACGCAAACAACGTTTACCTACACTGCACGTGATGATGCTTCCATTGATGGTTTATTATTGACTCCAAAAGGCACTGCGCCAGCAAAGGGTTGGCCTTTAATTCTCATGGTCCACGGTGGCCCTGAAGCGCATTACAGTGACGGTTGGAACACGGCTTACTCAGTTCCGGGTCAATATGCTGCAGCGGCAGGTTATGCTGTGTATTATCCCAACTATCGTGGCTCTACAGGACGAGGTGTTGCATTTGCTAAAGAGCACCAGAACGATTATGCAGGTAAAGAGTTCAATGACCTGGTCGATGGAGTTAAAGCATTAGCAGATGCCGGGATTATTGATAAAGATAGAGTGGGGATTACTGGTGGTTCTTATGGTGGCTATGCCTCTATGTGGGGAGCAACCGCTCTAACCGAGCATTTTAAAGCAGCCGTAGCTTTTGTCGGGATTTCTAATCAAGTATCCAAGTTCGGTACCTCTGATATTCCCAATGAAATGCACTTGGTACATTCGCTTAAATGGCCTTGGGAAGATAACTGGATGAACTTGATTGAGCGTTCACCCATTTTCCATGCTGGTAAAGCTAACACGCCCATTTTGATTATGCATGGCGAAGAAGATACACGTGTACATCCTAGTCAATCAATGGAGTTGTACCGCTCAATCAAAGTCCGTACTGAAACACCAGTGCGGTTAGTCTTTTATCCAGGCGAAGGTCATGGCAATCGTAAAGCAGCTGCACAATATGATTACGCTCTGCGTTTGTTACGTTGGATGGATACATATTTAGCGGAAGATGCAACGCGTCAAACGGAAAAACCACCTTTTAGCTTAAATATGAAAGCGCGTTTAGAGGCCGCAAAAGATGAGTCGAATAGCAACGAGTAAACTTTTTTCACTCAGTGAAGTAGTGTTTTTTTATAAAAGCTAAAGCACTCCGAAAGTGACAATAAAAAAAGCCCCATTGTTTAAAAACAGTGGGGCTTTTTATTAATAAGGTAAAGCAGGTATGCTATCTGCCGTCGTGCTTTTAAAGCATTGCTACGATTTTACTCACACCATGACGTAAGGGATCCACACAGGGCAAGCCGGTTTCTATAGCGATCATTTGGCAGATTTCCAGAGCCGTTTGCTCGTCTACTGCACTGGTATTTATACAGATCCCCACAACCTTACTGTTGGGGTTGGTGCGTCTTGCATGGAGTAAGTTGACGGTCAATGTTTCATCGATACTAGGTAATTTATAACCGGGCATACCTCGCATAAATTCACGACGCAGTGTGTGACAAATGACTAAAGCATCAGGCTGAGCACCATGGATAAGTCCGATTGTGACACCCGCGTAAGCAGGTTGGAATAAAGAACCTTGGCCTTCAATGACATCCCAATGTTCAGGGTCGTTATCAGGGGTTAATTGTTCGACTGAGCCTGAGATAAAATCAGCAACGACACAGTCTACTGCGACACCTTCTCCGGCGACTAAAATACCGCATTGGCCGGTGGCACGAAATGTAGCCGCAAGACCTTGCTGTTGCATTTCTTGGTGAATAGCTAAGGTAGAATACATTTTACCTACAGAACAGTCAGTACCAACAGTCAACAAACGTTTACCAGTTCGCTTTTGTCCATTACCTGTTTTGAAACGGGTCGTTGGGTGACGAATATCAATTAAACGTACTGAATACTGTTCAGCCAAACTTACCAGCTCTGGTATGTCAGTTAGTTTGTCATGTAAGCCATTGATAATATCTAAACCAGCAATAATAGCGGCCTTAATTTCAGGCAGATATTTTTCATCAATATGGCCACCGGCGTTATTAAAACCTAAAACAAAGGACTTAGCGCCTTTGCTTACGGCTTTTTCTAATGTGACTCTGGGTAAGCCTGCTGTTGTTGTACAGGCCGATAATGCGATTTCTCCAACACATAATTCGGGTCGCCAGTGGGCAATACTACAGGCCATTTTGAGGCCGAGTGGGTCAGTAGCATCGCCTATAAATACGGCATAAGGGGGGGTTAAACGCATAATAAAAAAATCTTCAGAGTGGCTTAATTAAATTTATCGCCCATGTTAACAAATATTGGATAAAAAAAAAGCGCACAGCATTAGCTTGTGCGCCCAGGTTTTACTTCAAAAACTAAACTTCATAACTCACACAGTTAGTTTTGAGTAAGCGATTTATTTTTATTAATCCGTCCTGCTATCCATGTTTTACTCGTTGAAAAGGGGATGTTTAAATCTAACAAGATCAGATACAAACAAGGTACCAAAACTAATGTTACTAATGTCGCATATAATACAGCAAAACCCAAAGCTACTGCCATAGGAATAACAAATGATGCTTGTAAGCTTGTTTCAAACATGATCGGTAAAACCCCAGCAAATGTTGTTATTGAGGTCAGGGTAATTGCTCTAAAACGTGCACAACCTGCTTCAACGACAGCATCTTTAATGGCATAACCTTGTTGACGACGTTGATTAATAAAATCAGTCATCACTAGGGAGTCATTAATTACCACACCTGCAGCAGCGATGAGACCAAATGTGGACATCATCGATAAATCAATACCAAGGAAGAAGTGTCCCCAAATGGCACCCGTTAAACTAAATGGAATCACTGACATGATAATAAGCGGCTGGCCGTAGCTTTTTAATGGTACCGCTAATAAGATAAAGACCATCAGCATACCCGCAATAAAGAACATAATTTGTTCGTTTTGTTGTGCTTGTTGTTCTTCAATGGTACCACCCAACTGAGTCCTTACATCAGGAAAACGCTCCTGCATTTGCGGTAGTAATTCGTCTTTGATTTGTTCAATGACGGTATTGGGTTCAACAGCTTCTTCATCAATTGCCCCCCAAACATAGACACTGCGATAACCTCCCTCGCGGCGAATATAAGAAATACCAGGCTCTTCAGATAAGGTCACAACATCACCTAACAACACTTCGTCTCCACTAGGGGTTTGAATCGTAGTGTATTTGAGTTCTGAGAAGCGCTCACGGGTCAGTTGTGGGTAACGCACCATGACTTTTACTTCTTCACCATTGCGAATAAAGCGCTGCGCTTCACCACCGTAGAAACTAGCACCAACTTGACGTGCGATAGTCGATAAATTTAGCCCCAAAGTATCCGCTACTGGTAACAACTCCATACGGATTTCTTTACTCGCAGGGTCAATCGTTGAGCTCACATCAAATAAACCGTCAGTCTGTTGCAATAATGAGATTAAATAACGTCCAGCCGCATTTAATGTTGCTAAGTCACTACCAAAAATGGCATAACCAAATTCGCCATTGTCACCACCACCATTTACGTCATCTTGGATAGTTATGGACTTCATACCTGCGATTTCTGGTATTTTTTCACGCCATTTTCGTGCCAGTTCAAAGGTATCAAAGTGACGTAATTCTTCATCTACGAGTGGAATAACAATACGAGCGTTGGTGCGACCTTGGTTAAATGCCAATATGTCACGGATCATTCCTGAACCATATTCATCAATCGTTTCTTGTTCCACATCCAAAATGACTTTTTCTACTGTTTTTAAAGCAGTGATCGTCGCCATATCAGATACTGCTTCACTCATTTCTATGCGCACAGAAGGGAAGTCATGTGGCACTTTAGGATTGGGTACAGTGCGCACGTAATCCGCTTGGATCAAACCAACACTGATCAAGAGCATTGCGATAAAGGTCGCAAATACCGCCCAACGCCATTCAGTACAACGCGTGATAAAACGCTTGTATTTCCCATTAACAAAACCAAAGAAAGCTTTATTAAAACGGTCACGCCAGCTGTTTTCTTTAATTGGCGTCATTTTAATATGCGCGATATGCGAAGGTAAGATCAGCTTAGATTCGACCAAACTAAAAGCTAAACAAAGGATAACTACCATTGCAATATTAAAGAAAAACGCGCCTTCAGGACCACTCGACAACGTAAATGGCGCAAAGACCGCAATGGTGGTCAAGACACCAAACGTGGCAGGTGTTGCTACACGCTTTGCACCACGGATAACGTTATTTACGCTCATTCCTTTTTGTTCAACTTCAGTATAAGCCGCTTCCCCAATGACAATGGCATCATCAACCACGATCCCTAGTACCATAATAAAGGCAAATAAGGACATGATATTAATGGTGACACCGAATACAGGCATCATCATGATAGCCCCAAGGAAGCTGACAAAGAGACCTACGACCACCCAGGCTGCCAAACGGAAGCGTAAAAATAGTGTTAGCATAAGTGCAACTAACACGGCACCTTGTGCTAGGTTATTTAGCATCATATTTAAGCGGGCATTCAGATAGTAGGTCATATCAACCAGGATCTTGATTTGCAGGCCGTCTGGTAAGGTTTTGTTTTTCTGTTCGATGTAAGCTTTGACCGATTCGGCTACCGGTACAGTATCTTGGGTTTTAGTCGCTTTCACATTCATGAAAATGGCGTTTTGCCCAGAATATTTAAAGTAACGTTCACCTTCGGTAAATCCGTCTTTGATATTCGCGACTTCTTTCAGCAGAACACGCGCACCACCAGCTCCGATAATGACAGGGATATTGCGGAACTCTTCACCATCGTAGTATTGGTTTTCAACACGCACTGCAATCGTACCTGAGTCCGTGCGCAGCTGCCCTGCAGAATAGTTAGCGGAATAGCGACGGATCGCACTAGAGATATCACTGATCGTTAAATTGTATTGTTTCAATGTCTCTGGACGCACTTCAATAGCGATTTCATCACCGGGCGCTTGTTGGTTTGCCAAAGAAACATTACTGAGTTGCAGTAACTCATTTTCGATTTGTTGAGCAATCGGTTTGAGTTGTTCCAAGGGCACATCACCGACCAAAGACATTTCTATCACGTCTTGCTGGAACTCGGCTTGTGTCACCTGAATCGGTTCCATATCTGCAGGGAAAGTACCTATTGAATCTACTCTCTGTTTGACTTTATCCAAGGTTTCTTGAATATCTGCATCTGAATGTAAACGCAGAGAGATGCGTCCGCCATTGCGAAAAGAACGCGAGACACTCTGTTTTATTTCAGTGATGTCTTTAATGTTTTCTTCAATTTTGACTAAGATACTTTCTTCAATTTCTCGAGGAGCTGCACCAGGGTAGGAGGCTTGGATATTGATGAAGTTAATTTCAATGTTAGGAAACATCTGACGCTGGATAGTGAACGCACTGACAATACCCATCGCAATAATGAAGAACATCATCAAATTAGCTGCGACAGGGTTACGTGCAAAATACGCGATAATCCCTGTTTCTGGCTTTTCAGCGACATTACTAGGTGCTATATCCGTTGTTGCTGGTAACGCATTATTATTTGAGTTGTTTGAGTTAGGATTAGTTGGGTCAGTCATACAGGCAATCCTTACTCTGATTCATTCGCAATGACATCGATGTCATCAGTAATTAATTTCACTTCCATTCCGTTTTGTGGATATTCTGGAAGACTAGTAACAATTCTGTCTGTCGGTAAAATACCGTCATTTACTAGAAAAAACTTCCCTTCTTCACGGAGCACAGACACCGGTTTTGAACGCATTTTATTGTCTGCATCTAAGGTCCAAATTAAACGGCGATTAATGAGGGCTTGAGGGATTTTATAGACGTTTTGTAGTGTAATTCCTGTAAACTGTACTTCTACATACTCACCAAATTTTACCTCAGGTGCGGCAGTGTTCATGCTGTACGGGTCATTAATTTCTACTACGATATGGGACATGCGGGTACGTTGGTCTACCACACCTAAGTCTCGAGTAATTGTACCTTGACGGGTGACAGGGTTCTGGCCATTGGTTTTAATCGTTGCTCGTAACCCGGCAATTTCTTCAGGTAAAAAAGGTGTATCAAAACCAGCAATAGGGATAACAACTTCAGCAGTTTCGATGTTGTTTAGCATACCAATTTTAACCCCGCGATTAACAAACTGACCAACTCCGATATCACGCGATACAATTAGTGCGTCATAGGGAGATTTAACAGTTGTATCACGTAAGTTCTTTTGGGCAATCTTCAGACTGGACTGTGCAGATTTTAGGTTCGCTTCAGCGGATAAAAGTTGTGGTTTACGTAGATATAGATCACTGACGTTATTATTCGGTAAGTTTTTGGCCTCACGTGCAGCAACATCTGCTCTGGCTTTTTCTTCAATAAGGGCTGCTTGCGCTCGAGCGAGTTCTGATTCAGCTTGTAATACTGCTGCTTCATAGTTATCCGCTTCAATAGTAAATAAAATGTCGCCACGTTGTACTACTCCACCGGCAACAAACGCAGGATGGATACTCGTTACTTTTCCGGTTACTTGCGCAGAAATGGCGGTTGCTTCTTTTGGTGCTATTTCACCATTAGTACTGATAACAACAGGGTAATCTAATGTTGCAACTGTTTGTACACTGACAGTTGGGCGGGTGTCTACTTTGTCTTTTTCTTTTTCTTCATCCGCTGTGGCTTTAATACCCAGCATTCCGGCAACCCCCAAACTAAAAATAAGAACGGTCGCGAGTAATTTATAACGTTTTTTTTGCATTTTTTCTTGCATGATAAAGCCCTTTCAATATGCACTGGATAATAGAACAAAGTACTTTGTGCGAAGTAAATAATTTTTGATATTGAGATCATAACTGACCTAAAGGCAAGATGCAGTGACGAAATGTAACGAGTTGTAATCGACGTAACAAAGTGCACAGACAACGTGTTTTAATTAAGCATAAAACATGTAATTTCAATAGCTTAGCTAGTGAGATAATGTGCTGGTATGTTACAAATATCTTGCTTGATTTAGCCAAGGTTTGTAGTGTTAATTGATAACTGTTACAGATATAAAAAAGTCCAATTTCAAAAAATGAAATCGGACTCTAATGATACTTTTAAACTCTGATTTTACGAGCTGTCACTATTGCACTACAACATACCCTGTAGTGTTAGTAGTTGGCATTACCTGGTGTTCTTGGGAATGGGATAACATCACGTACGTTTTGCATACCTGTAACATAAGCTACCAAACGCTCGAATCCTAAACCAAAACCAGAGTGAGGCACTGTACCGTAACGACGTAAATCGCGGTACCAAGCGTAATCTTCTTTATCTAAGCCCATTTCTTCCAAACGTGCATCAAATACATCTAAACGCTCTTCACGTTGTGAACCACCGATTATTTCACCAATACCCGGCGCTAATACATCCATTGCTGCAACGGTTTTACCGTCGTCATTGATACGCATATAGAATGCTTTAATGTCTTTAGGATAATTTTGCATGATAATAGGTGCACCAACATGCTCTTCTGCCAAGTAACGCTCGTGTTCAGAAGATAAATCTACACCCCATTCAACTGGGAATTCGAACTTCTTACCTGATTTTTGTAAGATCTCAATAGCATCGGTATAATCCATGCGGACAAACTCAGAGTCAACGACTTGCTCTAAACGAGTAATTGCGTCTTTGTTGATGCGCTGAGCAAAGAAAGCCATATCATCAGCACGCTCTTCAAGAACGGCTTTGAATACATACTTTAATAAATCTTCTGCAAGTTGCGCCACAGTTGCTAAATCAGCAAAAGCGACTTCTGGCTCAATCATCCAGAATTCAGCTAGGTGACGTGAAGTGTTTGAGTTTTCTGCGCGGAAAGTTGGGCCAAACGTATAAACTTTAGACATCGCTGTGCAGTAAGTTTCTACGTTTAACTGACCTGATACCGTAAGGAATGTTTCTTTACCAAAAAAGTCTTGGCTGTAGTCAATTTGACCTTTGTCATCCATAGGTAGATTCATCATGTCTAACGTAGACACTTGGAACATCTCACCTGCACCTTCGGTATCACTCGCCGTTAGGATAGGAGTAGAGATCCAATAATAACCACGCTCATGGAAAAAACGATGAACTGCTTGGGATAAACAGTTACGAACACGTGTGACTGCACCAATTACGTTTGTGCGTGGGCGTAAATGAGCGTGCTCACGTAAAAACTCAATCGAGTGGCGCTTTGCCGCCATTGGGTAAGTATCAGGGTTTTCTACTAAACCAACTACTTCGACGCTTGTTGCGTCAATCTCAACAGCTTGGCCTTGACCTTCTGAAGCTTTTACTGTTCCGGTGACAGCAACAGAGCAACCTGCAGTGAGAGTAGTAATTTCAGAATAATTTTCTAGCGTATTTAATGCGATAACTTGAACAGGATCAAAACAGCTACCATCGTGAACTGCAACAAATGATAAACCTGCTTTGGAATCACGACGGGTTCTCACCCAACCTTTGACTTCAACAGTGTCTCCAATAGCAAATGCGCCTTTTAACACATCAACAATCGCGGCATGCGCCATAAAAAATTCTCCAATAGTAAGATATGCGCTGAATTATACGCATTTTCAAAGGGATAAACCAAGTAAAAAGCAGTGATTTACGTGAATTAGTCAGCTCAAATAATGATTATTTTTAGTCATGAGATAATCTTGTTAGGCTCGTGTTGTATAAATCTTATTCCAGTGCGGTATAAATCGCGTTGGCGAGTTGTTTAATGTGTTGCTCATCACTGATAAAAGGTGGCATAACGTAGACCAATTTACCAAATGGACGGATCCACACACCTGCTTGAACAAAATGTGCTTGAATCTTCGCTACATCAACTGGCGATTTTGTTTCCACCACACCAATTGCCCCTAATACGCGAACATCTGCAACGGCCTCTAAGTCTGAGCACGGCGCTAAGTAATTTTTTAACCAGCGTTCAATATTAGGCACTTGAGTCTGCCAATCACCTTGTTCAATAAGGGCCAAGCTTGCTGAAGCCACAGCACAGGCTAATGGGTTACCCATATAAGTGGGACCATGCATAAATACGCCAGGGGCACCTTGGCATACGCCTAATGCTACATCTTCAGTACAAATGGTTGTTGCCATAGTCATATAACCACCTGTCAGTGCTTTGCCTAAGCACATGATATCAGGGGTTATTTGTGCATGGTCACAACCAAATAATTTACCAGTTCGGCCGAACCCTGTGGCGATTTCATCAACGATTAGTAGCACATCATATTCATCGCATAACTGTCGCGCTCGGCGTAAATACTCAGGATGGTACATACGCATGCCACCAGCACCTTGGACAATCGGCTCAAGGATTAATGCGGCAAGTTCATGTTGATGTTTTGCTAGTAGTTCTTGCAAAGGTAATATGTCGTCTTCATTCCACGTTTGTCCAAAACAGGTCTGTGGCGCGGGTGCAAAAATTTGTTCAGCTAACACATTTTTGAATAAAGAATGCATACCATTAATCGGGTCGCACACTGACATCGCCGCGAAAGTATCACCGTGATAACCATTGCGCGGAGATAAAATTTTGTGTTTGTTAGGTTGTCCCTGACAAGCAAAGTATTGCAGTGCCATTTTGATAGCAACTTCCACTGATACAGAGCCAGAATCTGCAAGAAATACTCGGTTGAGTCCTGCTGGCACCATGTTTAATAATTGCTTGGTAAGTGTGATCGCCGGTTGATGAGTAATACCGCCAAACATAACATGAGAAAAATCGTCGAGTTGTTGCTTAGCCGCTGCGTTCAATGCAGGGTGGTTATACCCATGAATAGCTGCCCACCAAGACGACATACCGTCAACTAAAACCTCACCAGAGGCCAAGGTGAGTTCCACACCAGTTGCTCCTGTGACTTCATAGCAAGGCAATGGTTCTGTAGCAGATGTGTAGGGATGCCAAATATGACGTTTGTCGAATTCAATATTATTCACAGATAGTATTTCCAACATTTGTTTAAATAGTGCTCATTAGTCAACCTTCGGTACTGGTCAGGGTTGACAACGCAGGCGCTAGGCATAGACTAAGCTACATATTTTGACCTGTAAAGATGATTTTAATGAGTACGACAACTGTAGCTAACCCAACGACTTCTCCTTCTGTAGCCCCATTAACTGGCACTATGCCGAGCAAATCTGACGCTGGTGTACGTCATAATTGGACCCTAGCAGAAGTGAATGCCTTGTTTGCATTGCCGTTTAACGATTTATTATTCCAAGCTCAAACGGTACATCGTACACATTTTGACCCAAATCACGTCCAAGTTAGCACTCTGTTATCGATCAAAACAGGAGCTTGCCCGGAAGACTGTAAGTATTGTCCACAAAGCGCACGTTACGATACAGGGCTTGAAAAAGAACGTCTCTTAGAGATCGAAAAAGTCATTCAACGGGCTAAAGAAGCAAAAGCCGCCGGCTCAACGCGTTTCTGTATGGGAGCCGCATGGCGCAATCCGCGTGATCGAGACATGCCTTACGTAATTGATATGGTTAAAGAAGTAAAATCACTTGGCTTAGAGACTTGTATGACACTTGGCATGTTATCGTCAGACCAAGCATTAGCACTCAAACAAGCCGGTTTAGATTATTACAATCACAACCTTGATACTTCTCCTGAATACTATGGCGACATTATCACCACACGAACTTATCAGGACCGTCTAGACACACTACAAAACGTACGTGATGCAGGTATGCATGTGTGCTCAGGTGGGATCGTTGGTATGGGTGAAACAGGCGATGACCGTTCTGGTTTATTGATTGCTTTAGCGAACCTTGAGAAACATCCAGAAAGTGTTCCTATTAATATGCTAGTAAAAGTGGAAGGAACACCTTTAGACAAAGTTGAAGATCTAGATAGTTTTGAATTCATTCGTACCATAGCCGTAGCGCGGATCATGATGCCACAATCCTACGTGCGTCTTTCTGCAGGACGTGAAGCGATGAACGAACAAATGCAAGCATTGTGTTTCATGGCTGGTGCTAACTCGATATTTTATGGCTGTAAACTACTCACTACATCAAACCCTGATACGCATGAAGATGTCATGTTATTTAAAAAGTTAGGCATCAACCGCGAACAAACTAAGTCATTCTCAGATGAAGCTTACGAGGCAGTGTTGCAAGATGAAATTGCTGCACAAAAGAATGCTGACTTGTTTTACGATGCTAGCAAATAGTTAAAGAATAGAGGAACGCTCATGTCATTTGTATCTCGCTTCCAAGCCCGCTTGGCAGCGCAAGAAGAACAACATTTGCTTCGTGAGCATACTTTAATATCTGATGATTACGACGGTGTTATTCAGGTCAACGGACAACATTATCTAAATTTCGCTAGCAATGATTATCTAGGTTTGCGACAAAACCAAAACGTATTACAAAGTTTTGTTGAAGGTCTATCAAAATATGGGGCTGGCTCGGGTTCTGCATCCCTAGTTACCGGGCATACTCAAGAGCACTCTGAATTGAGTGATACCTTAGCTACAGCTCTAAATCGAGATGCTGTTTTACTTTTTTCATCTGGTTTTGCGGCAAACCAAGCAATTTGTCATGCATTATTGCAAAAGGGTGACGCAGTAGTGTGTGATAAATTAATGCATGCTTCATTTATTGAAGGAGCTTTAACGAGCCCCGCAACATTCACTCGATTTCGCCACAATGATATGGCTCACGCCGAGTCCACTATTGGTAAAGCCAAACAAAAACTGGATCCTAGCGCTGCTTTATTGCTCGCATCCGAAGGTGTTTTTAGTATGGATGGCGACCAAGCTCACTTGCCTGACTTAGCGGCCTTAAGTAAGCAGCATGCCGCGTATTTAATGGTTGATGACGCCCATGGTTTTGGTGTGCTTGGTAAGCAGGGGTTGGGAGCTGTTGAAGTTCATCAACTTAGCCAGACAGATTGCCCGATAGTTATGGGTACTTTTGGCAAAGCAGCAGGGACTTCTGGTGCATTTGTTGCGGGTTCTAAAGACCTGATTGATTATCTAAAAAATTCGGCACGTCACTATATTTATTCTACTGCAATGTCTGCCGCCAATGCCCGAGCAACTCTCGAAAGTTTACGCTGTATTGTTGCTGGTGCTGAAAGACAACGTTTGCAAGAAAACATTCATTTGTTTAAAACAAAAGCCAGTAGTAAAGGTTTACGGCTTATGGCATCGAATACGGCCATTCAGCCACTGTTAATAGGTGAACCTGCCTTAGCAATGCAAGCATCTGCCTATATGAAAAAATTAGGGCTCTGGGTGACAGCGATTCGGACGCCAACCGTACCTCCAGGGACAGACCGCTTGCGAATTACCTTAAGTGCCTTACACCAACCCAAGGATATTGAAGCTTTGGTGGATGCTTTGGCAATGATGCGTGATGCATTATTAAATGATGAGGCTTAGTGTGAGTTCCATGTATGTCTCCAATAAAGCTAAAGTAGCAGAACAGTTTTCTAAGTATGCAACGCAATACGATGATGTTGCTACTGTGCAACAGCAAATAGCCGCATACGGACTCTCAGAATTATACCAACACACTGCTTTACCAAAGCAACGTCCTTGGGTGGATCTGGGGTGCGGGACAGGCGCAAATATGGCGGTATTAGGTCAGCAAACCAATACGCCTGTATTGGGCTTGGATATTGCTGCAGGCATGCTCCAAACAGCGCGAAAACACAATATTCATCAGCCTTTTGTGCAGGCTGATTTTGAAGCCTTACCGTTACAAAATGCTAGTGTGGACGTAGTGTTTTCATCTATGGCTTTACAATGGTCCAGTGCACCTAAGATGTTAGCAAAGGAGCTTGAGAGGGTTTTAGCGCCAGGCGGGCATGCCTTTTTAAATGTGATGGTCGCGCCAAGTTTTGCCAAATTACGTCAAGCATTTACAGCGATTGGGCATGATGACTCGGTGAATCACTTTGCTGATCCCAAAGAATGGGTAAATGCATTTTCTGATCATTTAGTTTTAACCACAAAAAATAAAACTTTCACTGCCGATTTTACTAATTTTAAAAATATGATGTTAAGTATTAAAGGGGTGGGAGCGGGTGTTGTGCAAAACACTCATGAAATAGATCAGGGTTCTGCATCGTTCGATGCACAGACAAAGACACTACGGAATATCAATAAATATCAGTACCAAACATTAATCAATTCCTTTTCCGGAATCTATCAGCTTGACTATCACGTTTTATTTTTGCATTTACATAAATCATCTTAGCTGGATTAAAATTTTTAAGAGGTTTTTAGACTATGGCGACACGTTCTTTTTTTATCACTGGCACTGATACTGATGTTGGTAAAACAATTATAACATGTGGTTTAATGACAGCCTTTAAACAGTCAGGTTGTTCTGTATTGGGGCATAAACCTATTTCAGCAGGTTGTGCAACAGTCATTGCCCAAGGTCAGGCGAGTTTGCGTAATGAAGATGCCGTTGCGATGCAAGCGCTAGCATCCAAAGATATTCCCTATGAACAAGTGAATCCCATTGCGTTTTCTCCTGCGATTGCACCTCATATTGCGGCTGAACAAGCAAAGCAAAGCATTGATACGACACTTTTAGATGAGAATTTAACAACATTACAAACGCATAATGCGGATGTGTTAATGGTGGAAGGCGCGGGTGGTTGGCTTTTGCCGATTAATCAAAATCAGACACTAGCGCCATGGGTGGCGCAACACAAATTACCGGTGATTATGGTTGTTGCGATGCGCCTGGGTTGTCTCAACCACGCTTTACTGACAGCTCAAGCAATTGCAGCTTCAGGCTGTGAATTAGTAGGTTGGGTGGCTAATTCTTTTTGTGAACAACCCTTTGCTGAAGCGAATATTGCTACTTTAAAGACGATGATAGAAGCACCACTGTTGGGTATAGTTCCACGAGTTGCCTTAAGTGAAAACGCTGAATTATCCGCCCAAGAAAAAACTCAGAAACAAGCTGCACAAGTTGCTCAATATCTAGATATCAGTTTCTTAGGTGTTGACTAAACAGTAACTCAGATCGCTTCCCGCAGGGATGATTGTTTTTTTGCCGTTGAGCATTTGTATTCCAGTATTGACCGGGGCAAGAGTAAGCGTATCACCTTGTCTAATTAACGCACCTCCTTCTCGGATCCCTAACACTGGCACATCAGGGTTGAGTACTGAGAACTCAGTGAGTCTTTCATCACGTGTTTCGCCATGAAAACCCTCTGGATGTTCATCAGTGTAATGCGGGTTGAGTTGGCAAGGAACAAAACCTAGTGCTGTAAATGAAGGTGGCTCTATGATTGGCATATCATTGGTTGTGCGAATACTGTTACCACAAATATTTGAGCCGGCACTCCACCCTATATAAGGGGTTTGTTTCGCTACTGCATCTTGAATGGCTGATATTAGATTTTGTGTTTGCAATTGGTACAATAAATGAAAGGTGTTACCACCACCCACTAATATCGATTTAGCTTCAACAATAGCTTGAATAGGATCTGCATATTCGTGAATACCTTTGATGGCATACTCTGGTAGCGCATCTTGCACTTTTTGTGTGTATTCGTCATGGGTCATGGTGATACCCGCAAAAGGAATGAAAAGGCAAGATGAGATGTTACCTAAATGCGCTTGGATCATCTCCCGACAAGGTGCAAGGTATTCTGAATTATTGGCTTTGGAGCTACTAAGCATTAAAATTTGCATCGTTTTTACTATCTGTTATCGATTATAAACGCTAGTATAAACAAAAATGGTGACGTTGAATAATATGAAAATTATATTTACACGCTTGCTTAATACATTAAATACACTGACCCTTGAGGTTAGTTTAACGGTCTTAAAACCCTAAAAAATGCCACAAACTAATTATAAAATGCCTCAAGTCTGTTTGTTATTGATTTTTGTTAGCCTGGCTCTTTTGAATCTGCTGCATCCTTTATGGTTTTATGATCAGGCTATTGCTTGGCAGATATTCTGGCATTTACAAGTTCCTCAGGTTGTTACCGCACTCATTGTCGGCAGTGCATTATCCGCAAGTGCAGCAGTCTTACAGGTTTTATTGCGTAACCCACTAGCTGACCCAGGTATGATAGGCATTAGTAGTGGTGCAAGCTTAATGGCTGCTTTATTACTACTGAGCCCATTAGCACAATGGAATTATATAACCTATCTTCTGCCTCTGGCATGTTTTACAGGTGCTTTGGCTTCCACTTGGTTAATGTTTTATTTAGCACGTAAACTTGCTTTCACCCCAGCAGCCGTTATTTTAGCGGGTATCGCATTGTCGACCATCAGCAGTGCAGTTGTTGCTTGGTTGTATCTGTACGCATCTCCTAATCAGTTACGTGATCTTACCTTTTGGTTAATGGGCAGTCTGCAATATACCGATTTATGGTTACTTGGCATAGCTGGTTGCATTTTGCTCCCTTGCGTTAGAGTCTTAAGCGTATTAATACCCAAGTTAAATCGTCTATATTTAGGTCCTCAGCAAGCATCTTTGCTGGGTATAGATGTACGTAAAACAACGCAAACATCACTTTTTGTATGCGCAGTAATGGTTGGGTTAAGTGTAGCTATTGCAGGAGCTATCGCATTTATTGGTTTGTTAGTACCACATGTTGTGCGCAAATTGACCGGACATGATAATCGTACAGTCATTCCAATCTCAGCTCTGGTAGGTGGGATATTTTTACTGTGCATTGTGACGTTTAATACTTTTTCAGGATCCATAGCATTACCAGTATCGTTGTTGACAGCGACAATTGGTGGTCCATTTTTTATCTATATCTTATTTCATCGTCAACCGCATTTAAGCGGAGTGAGACAGTAGATGGCAAATTCGCTCTTGAACATTACTTTACAAGCGTGTGCCGCAACTCCACGATATGAGTTTCCTGAGATAACACTGCATGGAGG
>Ga0102954_1000070_pt1 | contig 29064 bp, 29 predicted proteins | sample SalPonA_C_H2O_MG_FD_78511 | JGI IMG/M metagenome (GOLD analysis project Ga0102954, IMG submission 78511) | Water microbial communities from South San Francisco under conditions of wetland restoration - Salt Pond MetaG R2A_C_H2O_MG | ecosystem: Environmental > Aquatic > Non-marine Saline and... | reverse complement strand
TTCTTCTTTCATACTACCGATAGGGGACGATGGTAGTTGGTGAGAAGCAGATGAGGTGTATCTACAGTAGCTTGTAGAACAAACTGGTATCCAAACAGAGTACACAGCTCTGGTACCAGAAGATGCTACAGAATTCAGAACAGTTGCAGAAGCATATATTGAACAAGGTTACAATATTATCTTTGGAACTACATTCGGATACATAGACGCAATGGCGGAAATGGCTGAAGAATATCCAGATGTTATTTTCTTACATTGTTCAGGATATCTAAATAACGATACAAACTTTGCAAATTATTTTGGAAAGATGTATCAACCAAGATATCTCTCTGGTCTAGCTGCAGGGGCAATGACTGATTCAAATAAAATTGGTTACGTTGCTGCATTTCCTATACCAGAAGTAATCAGAGGAATTAATGCTTTTGCTGCAGGGGTAAATGAAGTGAATCCTGATGCTACTGTTGAAGTAGTTTGGACATTCACATGGTTTGGTCCAGAAGCAGAGACACAAGCTGCAAATGCACTACTTGAAAAAGGTGCTGATGTACTTGCTCAACACCAAGATTCCACAGCAACAGGATTAGCTGCTGAAGCTGCTGGTGCAAAATGGATTTCTTACAATACTGCTTATGGACAAGACTCCGCTCCAGAAGCTTTTGTAACAGCTCCTGTTTGGGACTGGGGTCCATATTATGTAGATGTTGTTGATTCAATAATAGATGGAACTTTCACTACTGAAAGTTACTGGGGAGGAATGGAAACTGGTTTAGTTTCTCTATACGATCTTTCTTCAGATGTACCATCAGAAACAGCAACATTAATTGCAGAAAAAACTGAGGCAATTATCGATGGAACTCTTGAAGTTGCGATAGTTGAAGAAGAATTTATTAGTAACGTTATTGGAACAGTTAATCCATAACTAAATGTGTTACAACGCCCTAATTAAACAATTGGGGCGTTGTCAACAATCTCTTAATGAATCATATTATATTAGAAGCTAAAAATATTACTAAATCTTTTGGAAGTATCCATGCGCTAAAAAATGTAGATTTTTATTTATATGAATCTAAAATCCATGGACTGCTTGGAGAAAATGGTGCGGGGAAATCCTCGTTAATGAATATTCTGTCTGGCATCTATCAGCCTGAAGTTGGCTCTATCCATATCAATGGAAATAAAGTTAAAAAGCTTAATCCTGATTTTGCTTCAAAACTTGGAATAGGAATGGTTCATCAAGAATTTAGATTAATCAATAATTTCAGTATTCAAGATAATCTGACACTCTCCAAAGCAAACATCTATACAGATAATTTTAAAGAAGGTTATGAAAAATACTCTGATATATTTTCCCTTTCAGCTGACCCTTCAACACCCATCAGTGAATTATCAGTTGGAGAGAAGCAAAAAATAGAAATAATGAAACTTATATTTAACAACAATAAGATAATGCTTCTAGATGAACCCACAGCTGTGCTAACACCACAAGAGACAAATCAGTTAAAGATTTCTCTAAAAAAACTCTCAAATGAAGATAATAAGACCATTGTTTTAATTACTCATAAATTAAAAGAAATACAGGAATTTACAGAATCAATATTTGTTCTAAAAGACGGAGTAATGGTAGCTAAAGATCTAGAAACTAAAAATGTTACTAAAAATGACTTAATTACTCTTATGATGGGTGAGATTAAGCAATCAGATATCAGCAAAGATAACAAGAAAGGTACTGAAAAGCTAATAGTTGAGAATATATATTTTGAAAACATGCACTCAAATGTCCCTACCCTAAATAATATTTCACTAAAGATCAGATCTGGTGAAATATTAGGATTAGCTGGAGTATCTGGAAATGGTCAAGTTGAGCTAGCTAATATAATTTCTGGAATAGAAAGACAATATACAGGACAGGTTATAGTCAATGGCAAAAATATATCTAATCAAGGAGTTAAGGTTCGAAAAAATTTAAATTTGTCATACATACCAGAAAATAGGCTTGGAGTTGGTCTTGCCCCAGGTGTATCAATAATCGACAACTCTGCAGTAAAAGATTATTTTAAATCTAAATTTGGCCCTCATCTATCCACCAATAAAATGTTAGATTATTTGAATTTACTCATTACACAGTTTTCAATAAAAGCTCCCGATCCAAAAGCTGAAGTATCAACTCTTTCTGGTGGAAATATGCAAAAATTACTAATGGGAAGAGAATTGATTTCAAACCCTGAAGTAATTATTGCAGCACAACCAACTAGAGGACTTGATATCAATGCTGTAGAAGCTCTACATGATCTGATTGTAAAACAGCGAAACAATGGTTCAGCTATTATGTTGATTTCAGAAGATTTAGATGAGTTATTTAAATTGAGTGACAGAATAATTGTTTTGTATGAAGGTCAAATAGTAAAAGAATTTGCAATAGAAGAAGCGGATATTGAGAATGTTGGTCTTGCAATGGCAGGTTTAAATGAATAAATATTTATTATCAAAAAAATTAATTATCAATGAACTTTCGACATTTTATTCTTTTTTAATTGGGCTTTCAATTGGAATTACTATCGGGTCAATAATTCTTCTTACTCAAGGACAAAATCCTATTGAAGTTTTTTCGCTTATGTTGAAATTATCAATTGGGAGTGTGAAAAGTATTAGCTCATCTCTAAATAAAGCTACTCCATTAATTCTTGCAGGACTTGGAATCTCAATAATTAATTCTGTTAAGTTGTGGAATATTGGTGCTGAAGGTCAAATATTTATGGGAGGTATTGCTCTCAACTTTATTTATATTAGCTCTGAAATTTCAAATCCTAATTTGATGATAATATTTTTACTTTCTTCATCCTTTATTGGTGGAGCAGTTTGTATATTGTTTCCTGCAATTGCAAAAGTGTTGTTTGGAGTAAATGAAATAATCACGACTTTACTTTTTAACTATATCGTTATTGGTTTAACTGTTTACTTAGTTAACGGTCCATGGAAAGATCCTGGTTCTCTGAACTTTCCCGCAGCAGCTTATGTATCCAAGGAAGTTTACTTACCAACAGTTTTTGGAAGATTGAGTTACGGTTTCGTAATATGTATTTTATGTACTCTTGGTGTCCATTACTTAAAAGAAAAATCTGTATTTGGATATGAGCTTAGAATTGCTGGAGGTTCTGCATTAACTGCAATTTATGCAGGTATAAATGCAAAACAAAAAGCATTCGTAGCGATGCTAATAGGTGGTGGTTTAGCAGGATTGGCGGGTGGAGTTGAACTATTAAGCCAGACTCACAGAGTTTCAACTGGGTTATCTCAAGGTTTTGGATATACAGCCATCATTGTTGCTGCAATAACAGGGATGAGACCCTTCGGTATTTTTTTAGTTGGTTCATTATTTGGCGCACTAACAATTGGAGGCTCTGTTATCCAAACTATGGGAGTAAGTAGCTACATTTCAGATGTTATTCAAGCTACAACTCTTTTTGGTGCGTTAATAGCACAATTCTTTTTTACCTACAAGATAATAAGGGTTAGTGAAGATGTTTGATATTCAATTAATGGGGCTGTTAAATGCAACTCTGCAAGCTGCAACTTTACTATTTATTGCTGCTTTGGGTGAACTAATAACAGAAAAATCCGGAATTCTTAATCTTGGGGTAGAGGGAATGATCTCAATTGGCGCAGTGACGGGTTTTATGACTGCAATAAATACTGGTAACATATTTCTTTCAGTCTTGGTCGGCATCTTATCTGCATCTATATTTTCATCATTGCATGCATTTGTAACAGTTATTCTGAAGCAAGACCAAACTGTTTCAGGATTAATCCTCACAATACTAGGTCTTTCTTTGTCTGCTTTGATGGGAAAAAAATACGTTGGAAAAAAATTACCTGTAAAAATAGAAAGTGTCTTTAACATCGATGAACCGAAAAATATAATTGAAGTTTTTCTAAATCAAAATTACATATTTTATTTAAGTATTTTTCTAATGATTTTTACTGCTTATCTACTTAAAAAAACTATGTTTGGTAGAAGGCTTGAAGCAGTTGGTGAAGACTCTAAAGCAGCTGATTCAATGGGATTAAATGTCAATAAAACACAATTTATAGCAACTTGTGTTGGTGGAGGGTTTTCTGGTTTAGCAGGTGTCTACTTAACATTAAGTTATGTTCCTTATTGGACAGACAATATGACATCAGGACGTGGTTGGATTGCATTAGCACTCGTTATCTTTGGAGGTTGGAAACCTTACAGAACAGCAATTGGAGCACTTCTTTTTGGTTTCTTAGAAGCCTTGGTTCCTAGGCTTCAAACTTATGGATTTGAATTAAGTCCATATCTTGTAAAAATAACGCCTTATGCAATCACTATAATTATTTTGATAGGGCTTACTATTTATAAGGGTGGCCGAACTGGTGCACCCAGTAATATCGGTATACCATTTTTTAGAGAAAGTAGATAACTAAGCATTTTTCTGTAGATTTGCTACTATGAAAATGACTTTAAATGATACCTGTGAGTATCGAAAGGAATGTCATGGACATAAACAAAACTCTTTACAGGGTTTCTAAAGAAATTATTGAATCAGAAATAATTAATCCACTAATAATTGGAATTCCAAGAAGAGGTGATCATCTTGCTAAACGTATTTCTGATAACTTAGTCAGTTTAAAATACTCTCATGATTTAGATACAGTCAACTATAAGTCTTTCAGGGATGATTTAGAGTATGAAGATAATAAAGCTCCACTTATTGTAAATCCTGAAAATCGTGATGTAATTTTGATAGACGATGTCATCTACACAGGAAGAACTCTTAGAGCTTCAATAGAGGCTGTTATATATTCTGGAAGAGCTCAATCCATATCCGTTGCATGCTTAATTGATAGAGGTCATAGAGAACTTCCTATCTCTCCAAAATTCATTGGAAAAAATATACCTACTAGTGAGAGTGAATATGTGAATGTATATTTAAGTGAACTTGATGGCAGAGATGAGGTTGAGGTAAGTTGATGAATCATTTACTAGATTTTAAGAATATGAATCAGGAAGAAGCATCAAAGATTTTAGAAACGACAACAAAAATAAACGGTGGAGAGCAATATCAGGCACAAGGGCATACCGTAATTAAATTTGAAGAGCCTTCAACGAGAACTAAGGTTTCTTTTACAATAGCTGCACAAAAACTGGGCTTAGATTTAATTTTATTAGAAGATGAAAATTCATCACAAACAAAAGGTGAATCTCTTGAGCATGAAATTCAGACTCTTATCTCACTAGGAGTAGAGTCTCTTGTTGTACGAACTGGTAAAGACAATATAGAGGACTATCGAAAATTTGAAAATATCTCAATTATTAGCGCTGGTTTTGGAGCCATTTCTCATCCAACTCAGTCTATTTTAGATATTTCAACATTAATAAAATACAAAAAACTAAAGGGTACAATTCCTCTTATATTTATTGGAGATATCAGACACTCGAGGGTATATTCTTCAACCAAAGAATTACTAAATTTACTTGGCTTTAAGGTTGGTATATTTGCACCAGATTTTTTCCTGCCAGATGAAGATGATGGTTGCTATATTTTTTCAAGTTGGGATGAAGTTATTGATTCAAATTCTTCGATTAATTTACTCCGTGTTCAAAAAGAAAGAATTAGTAATATTGATGATTATGATCTTGATGACTACATAAATTCTTTTCAACTTACAGATAAAATTTTAGAAAAAACCAATCCTGATTTTCTAGTGATGCACCCAATGCCCATGAACATTGGTATTGAAATATCTCAAGATGCATCTGTAAATAATAGATTTAAATACCTAGATCAACTTTCATTCGCTATCCCATCTAGAATATCTAGCTATCTGTATGGTTTAGGTAAAATTTAATGAAACTTAATAGTTTTCTAGACATGCATACTCATACGAGATATCCAGGTAAATCATTTGTTAAGGAATTAGATATTGAAAAAGCCGCGAAAAATGGTGGGTATAGCGAAATATTAGCAATGCCAAACTCAGTAAAAATCATTGATAGCATTGAGGCCCTTATGGAAGCACGAGCGGTTGATAAAAAACTAGATATAAAAATACATAGAACAGGATCTTTAACTAAAGGTCTACAGGGTAAAGAGCCAATAGATTATAGAGAATTCATTGCACAAGGTGTTTTTGCATTTACTGATGATGGACTTTCTTTAGTAGACGATAATTTAGCTGAATTAATTTTTAAAACCATAAAGAATGAAGATGGCGCAGTCTTTCAACATTGCGAAAAAAATTGTCATACTTCTCCAGGTGATATTGCTCCTCCTAACGACGGTGAACTTTTAACACCCATTCACTCATCTGAAGAAACTGAAATATTACAAAGAGATCTTCATTTAGTAGCAAAATATGGAACTAGATATCACGCACAACATTTATCGACAAAGGAAAGTGTTAATTTAATCAGAGATGCTAAATTAAACAACCTTCCGGTAACTGCAGAGGTAACTCCTCATCACATACTTATTAATAATAAAAATATAGATACATCAAATGGGAAGTATAAAATGTACCCCCCCATTAGAACATCTAGCGATCAAGTTGCTCTTATAGAAGGACTGAAAGATGGAACTATTGATGTAATATCGACTGATCATGCTCCTCACACAATTGAAAGCAAGCAAGCAAATTTTAAAGAAGCAGCCAGAGGAGTTGTTGGATTAGAATCAGCATTTCCAATGTTGTATTCATCAGAAATGTTTGAATTGAATGAATTAGTCATGTATTTAGATATAAATCCAAGAAAAATACTATCAGAATTAGGTTACAACTTAACTAATTCAAATAATTTTGAGTGGAAATCTTGTAATAAAAAATTCTACACTAATTCAAATCCAAAAAATTCTTTATTCGAAGGGATGGAAACCTTATTAGAGACAAGTGGTGTCTATGTATAAAAAAGTTTTATTGGTAAATGAAGGTGGGAAAGAATTTACCGGATGGACAACTGATGACTTTAATCCAACTACTGGTGAGTTAATTTTCAATACTGCAATGACAGGTTTTGTTGAGATTCTTAGTGATCCCTCTTATATCAATCAAATAATAACCTTTACATCCTCACACATAGGAAACTACGGGCTTTCTGTGGAAGATTTCGAATCAGAAAAACCCAGAGTAAATGGAGCTATTGGAAATAGCTTTACTGAAAATCCTTCTTCGTGGAGATCAGAACAATCAATTACTTCTTGGTTAAATGAATATGAAATACCCTACTCAGGAGGATTTGATGTTCGGTCAATCACTTCATACTTAAGAGATTTTGGTTCAAGTATGTTCGCTATGGGTACTGACATTCAAGCAAAAGATTTAATGGACTTGCTTAACAAATCAGTGGATATCATTGGAGATAACTCCGCATTAACGGCTGGGCGAGGTACTTACGAGACAGAATCAATGCAAGAAATGATTGGAATCATGGACTTAGGAGCTAAGCAGAGCATAGTTAATGTGATCGAAGAAAAAGGCTTTAAAACATTGCTTCTAAATCCTGAAATTACTGCTGATCAAATTCTTTCGATGAATCTCAGTGGGTTAGTCATTTCAAATGGTCCAGGAGATCCTAGGGCACTATCGGGAGTTATAAATACAGTTAATGATTTAATTGGAAAAATACCACTTTTTGGTATCTGTTTAGGGCACCAAATTTTGAGTCTTGCATGTGGGCTAAGTGTTTCGAAACTAAATTTTGGACATCATGGCTCAAATCATCCAGTCAAAGTTACCGGAATCACGAATGCTCTAATTACATCTCAAAACCATGGCTTCTCTGTAGATTTCAAAGATCTTAAACAGGAACATTCAAAATATGGAAGCATTGAGCAATATGCTGTAAATCTAAATGACGGAAGTAATGAAGGTATTTCCATTTGGGATTCAAATGCTTATTCAGTCCAATTTCACCCCGAGTCCGGACCAGGTACATCGGATGGGTTGAAACTATTTGATCCTTTTTTTGAAATGATTGGAAAAAAAATTGGTGTTTGATAAAAGTATAAAAAGTATTCTAATTATTGGTTCTGGTCCGATAGTTATCGGTCAAGCATGCGAATTTGATTATTCTGGATCCCAGGCAGCTAAAGCTTTAAAAAATGAAGGGTATAGGGTAATTCTAGTTAACTCGAACCCAGCAACAATAATGACCGACCCTTCAATGGCAGATGCTACATATATTGAACCTCTGACTGCAAAATTCTTGAAAAAAATTATTGAAAAAGAAAAACCAGATGCAGTACTTCCTACCTTAGGAGGTCAAACAGCATTAAACCTAGCAATGGAATTACATCACCAAGGTGTGTTCAAAAAATTTAATGTAAAAATATTAGGAGCCTCGGCTGAATCTATTGAACTAGCAGAGAATAGGTGGAAGTTTAAAGAAGCAATGGAACAAGTTGGTATTAAAACCTTAAAGGCTTTATATGTCACAACAGTATCTGAGGGAATGGATGCTGGAAAAGAGATAGGATTTCCATTAATGCTTCGCCCATCTTACATTTTAGGAGGTGGCGGAACAGGATTAGTCTTTAATAATGAAGAGCTGAATGAAAAACTTAAAGATGCATTTAGAGCATCTCCTACTCAAGAAGTTCTAATTGAAGAATCAGTATACGGATGGAAAGAATTCGAACTTGAGGTAATGAGAGATATAGATGGTAATGGAGTAATAATTTGTGGTATTGAAAATTTTGATCCAATGGGTATACACACAGGTGATTCTATTACTGTTGCACCAATTCAAACACTTTCTGATAAAGAATACCAATTAATGAGAGATGAGGCTCTTTTGTGTCTTGAAACTATTGGAATTGCAACAGGAGGCAGTAATGTTCAATTTGCAGTAAATCCAAAAAATGGTGAAAGACGTGTAATTGAAATGAATCCGAGAGTTTCACGATCTTCAGCACTAGCATCAAAGGCAACAGGCTTTCCTATAGCAAAATTTGCTGCCTTGTTAGCAGTTGGATATAATCTTACCGAATTGAATAATGATATTACTGGTTCAACTCCAGCTAGCTTTGAACCAGTGCAAGATTATGTTGTAGTAAAGATACCAAGATTTGATTTTCCTAAATTTCCATCTACCGACGACGTTCTAGGAACATCTATGCAGAGCGTTGGAGAAGTAATGTCAATGGCATCAACCTTTACAGAAAGTTTAACTAAAGCAATTAGATCTTTGGAAATTGGTAAAACAGGTATAAGAAACATAGATAATAGATTCATAAATCTAGATAGGGTTGAGCTTGAAAAAGAAATTACGATACCACGTCCTAGACGCATTTTTGCTGTACTTGAGGCGTTAAGAAGAAACTGGAGTGTCGAAAAAATCTCTAACTTAAGTCATATTGATAAATGGTTTCTATATGAAATTGAGAAAAGTTTTAATGTAAACCAAGAATCTACACCAACAACGATATTAAAAATGTTGGGGTGGACTGAGGACGATGTTGAAATAAAGGACATTAAGGACGAACTTTCGGAGAAAAGAGTTTATAAATTAGTTGATACCTGTTCTGCAGAGTTCTCATCTTCTACTCCTTATCTGTATTCAACTACAGGACAAGAAAGTGATGATACAACAAGTAGTAAAGAAAAGGTTATAGTTATTGGTTCTGGACCAAACAGAATTGGACAAGGTATAGAGTTTGATTACTGCTGTGTGCACGGAATTAGTGCATTAAAAGAAAATGGGTACGAAGCAATAATGATAAACTCTAATCCTGAAACTGTCTCAACTGATTACGATACAGCAGATAAATTATATTTTGAACCCTTGAATTGGCAAGAAGTAGAGGCTGTACTTTCAAGAGAAAAACCAAAGTCAGTCATTATTCAATTGGGAGGCCAGACACCCTTAAAGTTAGCAAAAAAGATTTCAGAGAATGGTTATAATATTGCTGGTTCAAGCATAGAGGTCATTGATTCAACTGAGGATAGAGAATTATTTCAAAAACTTTGTACTCAGGAAAATATTAAACAACCAATTTCTAAAATAGCGGAAAATGCAACCGAGCTAAGAGAATCTGTAGCACAGATAGGTTTTCCAGTTTTACTTCGTCCTAGCTATGTTCTAGGTGGCAGAGCTATGAGAGTGGTAAATAATGAGGATGAGCTCAGCAACTATTTAGATGTTTTATCAAAAAGTGACGAAGATGGGAATCCATTTAACTCTGGTCCACTATTAGTAGATGAGTATTTAACAAACACAATTGAAATTGATGTTGATCTAATAAGTGATGGAACAGATGTAATTATTGCTGGAATACTTGAGCATCTTGAACCTGCTGGTGTTCATAGTGGAGATTCAACAGCAGTTCTACCTCCTTTCAGCTTGAGTGAAGAAATGTTATTTGAAATTGAGGATAAAAGTAAACGGCTTGCGAAGAGTTTAAATGTAAAGGGTTTGTTAAATATTCAATTTGCAATAAAAGATAATACTCTATACATATTGGAGGCTAATCCAAGAGCATCAAGAACAATGCCTTTTGTTGCAAAGGTCACTAAAAACCAAATCATTAAAGCAGGTACGCTAATAATGCTGGGTCATACAATAAAAGATATTCTTATGAAAACAGACTATTTAAATGCATCAAACAATAAAATTGCAGTCAAAAAAGCTATCTTTCCCTGGTCACGTTTTCCTGCGGAAGACACAATGCTTGGTCCCGAGATGAAAGCAACTGGAGAGGTTCTTGGTATTGGTAGCGAACTAGGAATTGCATTAAATAAAGCTTATGCCGCAGCAGGTGTTGAGATAGGAGAAAAGAAAAAGGGGATATTTGTGACATTGAGTGATGGTGATAAAGAAGGCTTCCTAAAAACCATTATTAAGTATAAAGATTTAGATTTTAAAATTTATGCAACAGAGGGAACATCTGAGTTTTTAGCACTAAATAATATTTCTTCTGTGAAAGTTGGCAGAGCCAATGATAATTCGCCAACATCCTTAACAATAATGGAGGAAAACCTAATATCTGTTGTAATAAATACACCAACATTTGCTAATGAATACACCGACGGGTGGAAGATTAGAAGGCTCGCACATGATTCGGGTGTTGCAGTTGTTTCATCAATTAGAGAAGCTGAAGGTTTCATAGAAGCATATGCTCAGACTAGCAATGCCTTAAATGATATTGGGACAATACAAGATGTCAGTTAAACCAATCTTTTTTGCCCTTGACGGTAAAAACTTATCAGAATTTAGTAAAGAATTGGCTATCCTCAAGGGACACATTTTTGGTGTAAAAGTTGGTTTAGAAATGTTTACATCTGAAGGACCATCGTCTGTTGAAAAGCTAAAGCAAGAGGGATGGAAAGTTTTTCTAGATTTAAAATTACACGATATTCCTAATACCGTTAAAGCTGCAACAGAAAGTGCAGGAAATATTGGAGCTGATTTTTTAACTATTCATATTGCATCTGGAAATGAAGCTTTAGATGCCGCGCAAGAGGTTAAATCTAATAGCATGAAAATTCTTGGTGTTAGTAGTGCTCTGACAAGTAAAGCATTTACCTCAACAACTAGTGATGAAGTTCTTAATGATTTTTTGAAAGCTAAAGAATCAAACATTGATGGCGTTATTTGTCCGCCATCAGAAATAAGTAAAAGTAAGAAATTGTTTGATCTTATTGTTACACCAGGAATTCGCTTAAAAAATGATACTAACGATGACCAAAAAAATATAACCACCCCTGAAAAAGCTATTGAATCAGGTGCTGATTATTTAGTAATGGGAAGATCTATCAGAAATAACATTGAATATGTTGTAGAGAATCTAACATTATGAGCAAGTTTATCGCAGCACCATTTGGAAACTATATAAAAACAGAAAAAACAATATCTGTTACAGGAAGCTGGACAATAGAAAAAAGAACAGGTCGGTTAATCCAAATAGCAAAGACATTAAGACTCACTAAGCGTGGCTGGGTTAACAAAATTGGTTTGAGAAATCCTGGGGTTGTTAATGGTCTCAAAAAATATAAAGAAAATGAAGTGTTCTCAATTGCTGGTATTGAAAAAGATGACTGGAAAGATTTTACAAAAATTATTCCAGATACTGTTAACTTAGAGATAAATATGTCTTGCCCTAATATAGATAAACACTATACAGATGGCATCGAAGACTTTTCCTCAAATTCTAGAGAATGGTTTATTGGTAAAATTTCTCCAACAACAACATTTAAAGAACTTGAAAATTATATTACTAAATTTGGTTTCAAGCAAATACACGCTTGTAATACACTTCCAGTTCCAAATGGTGGTCTGAGTGGAAAAGAATTAATTCCATATACTACAAAATTCATAAAACACATTACTGACAATTATCCTCATGTTGAGACTATTGCAGGTGGGGGCATATATGCCAAAGCTGATATAGAATACTATATGGACATTGGTGCAAATCATGTAAGCCTAGGAACTGTTTGTTTTAATCCGCTAAAATTAAGAAAGTTATTATGAATTTATTTATTAAAGAAGATTTCATTAGTCACGCTGGATTACCCCTTACATGGAAAGTTGAATGTGATGCGCTAACAGATGCTGACTATGAGGCACTTGCAAAAATTGTAAGCGAAAAAATGGTGTTTAGAGATGTCAAAGGGATTCCTAGAGGAGGAATACCTTTCGAAAAAGCTCTTAAAAAATATTCAACAAATAATCCAGAAGATCCACTCCTGATAGCTGATGATGTATATACAACAGGCACCTCTATGAGAGAGGTTTATGAAGATGGTGCCATCGGTATTGTTGTTTTTGCGAGGAATGCCATACAAGACGATTGGATAAAAGCTATTTGGCAGATTTCAATATAGTATGACTAAGAACAAGTATCGTACATCTCTTGATGGGCTTGTTATAGAAAATCCTGTTGAAAGTTTTTTTAATTATTGCATTGAGAGAGAGAACATCAGAATTAAGCGTGAAAGTGGTGAAGCTTTTCCCTGGTCTGAAGATAAAATTTTTCAAAAAGGGCGATTTTTAAATGTTTTTAGAGAAGATGATCGAGTAAGTAAATCAATAATAAACTTTGCTAAACCACTAACAGATGAACTCCCACTGTTGTTCCAAGCACTATTTTTTGGCAGATGGTGCAACAGACAAGAAACAATAGATAAGTTAAATCATGAAGACCTACTTGATGCAGATAAGCTAAAAGATAAATTAATTCAATTAGAACAATGGGAAAATTTTAATGCCTATCCAGTTCAAGATGTTATATGGAATGAAAAAACCTACTCCAGAATAGATACTGCTACGACTCTTTTTTACGAAATAAAGGACGACTTAACTGAAATTGTTTTGGATTCTAATCTGGATGTAATCCAAGCAACAAAAAATATAAATAAGCGATTCAAAATGGAAAATGACTTTCCGATTTTTATGGCATTAATTGATGTTGCATGGTTCAGAGAGGATGTAATCCCAATAACTTCCCAAGTACCAACAGGCATTGGGGCACAACCTTATTTAGACAGATTGCAGGAGTATTTAGGTCTAGAGAGCCATCAAGCTGTTGCTACTGAAATGATCTCACTACAAAAGGAATACTGGCCAGAAGCAAAAAGAACCTTTTATCCTATAGATATTGAATACCAATCTTGTGAGTGTAGGAAATACTTTAGCTATATTAATGGTACAAAGAAATTCGAAGGTAAAAACCGACTAATAGTTAATTAGCAAATTTGTTAACTCTTCTTTGATACCTTTCTTCCTCGCTAAATTTTGAATCAAGAAATGCATAGATAATATTCAATGCCAATTCATTACTAACATTGTTTGAACCAAGAGATAAAATATTCACGTTATTATGTTCTACACTTTGAACTGCAGTTAGTTCATCAGTAACATTGGCTGCTCGTATTCCTGCAAACTTGTTTGCAGCAATTGACATTCCTACACCACTTCCGCAGATTAAGATTCCTCTGGTGTTGTTGTTTTCTAGAACAAATTCGCAAACCTTTGAAGCGAAATCAGGAAAGTCACAACTTTCATTACTATTTGTTCCAAAATCACTAACGACTACCTTATCGTCCAAATTATTTACAATGTATTCTTTTAGATTGTATCCTGCATGGTCAGAAGCAATTGCAACTTTTGAAATCATTAAATAAGTTTTTCGATATCTAAAAGTTCATCAATTTCTTGCTCTGATAGAAGATCTCTATCTAAAAGAACTTTCTTAATAGTGCTATTAGTTGCAATAGCTTCTTTTGCAATCTCAGCTGATACGTCGTAACCAAGTTTTGGAACTAAAGCAGTAACTAAGATTGAATTCTTTTGAATGTTTTCATCCAACTTTTCTGTATTTGCCTCAAGCCCAATGATTAACTTTTCAGTGAAGGTTTCCACCCCAGAAGTAAGAATTGATATACTTTCTAATATATTATGTGCCATTATTGGCAACATTGTGTTTAATTCAAAGTTACCGTTTGCTGCAGAGAATGTAATAGCATTATCATTTCCAATAACTTGAGCTGATACCTGCATCATCATTTCTGGAATAACAGGATTTACTTTACCCGGCATAATTGATGAACCTGGTTGAAGGGCTGGTATTTTTAATTCTCCAAGGCCTGAAACTGGTCCACTCCCCATCCACCTAATATCATTAGCTATCTTAAAAAGTGAGACGGCTAAGGATTTTAATGCGCCAGAAAGTTGAACTATTTCTTCTCTCGATCCTTGTCGAGTGAAGTGATTTTCTATTTCTTGAAATGGTGTACCGAGAGATTGTTCTAATTCATGAGAAACATCTTTTCCAAAGTTATCTGGAGCATTGATACCAGTTCCAACAGCTGTCCCCCCAATAGCAAGCTTTCTTACATTGTTTAAAGAGTTTTCTATATCCTTTTTTCTTTCATCGATTAAAGAGGCATAGCCAGAAAACTCTTGACCTAAGGTTACGGGTGTAGCATCCATTAAATGGGTGCGGCCATTTTTGTAAACTTTCTCCCAATTTTTACCTTTTTCATTAAGAGAATCTACAAGCTTTTGAAGGACTGGAATTAATTCATGAGTTACTTCTAAAACACATGCTACATTAGTAGCTGTTGGGATTATATCATTTGAAGACTGGCTCATGTTAACGTGATCATTAGGATGGACGGACTCTCCACTTTTTTCCGCAGCTAAATTAGCAATTACTTCATTTGCATTCATATTTGTAGATGTTCCAGAACCAGTTTGAAAAATATCAAGAACGAAGTCTCCATCGTGAGTTCCATCAATGACTTCCTGTGAACTACTAACAATTGCATCAGCGATAGATTGAGGCAATAAGTTATTTTTATGATTTACTATTGCACAAGCTTTTTTTACTTCTGCGATTGATTTTATAAAATTTCTTGAAAACTTCAGTTCTGAGATTGGAAAGTTCTCAACTGCTCTAGCTGTTGAAGCGCCGTATCTGGCAGAATCAGGAACTTCAAATTCTCCCATCGAGTCTTTTTCTATTCTCATATTTTTTTTATTCAATACTATTCCTGATATTGAGTGTATCCATTCGAATCAACTTCTTCAATCAATTCTTGTCCTCCAGATTTAATGACATTACCTTGAACTACAATATGTACTCTATCAACTTCCAAATATTTTAGGATTCTGCTGTAATGTGTCACAAGAATATAGGAGGTTTCATTATCTCTGTTTTCATTAATTAAAGAAGATACAGATTTAATAGCATCAATATCTAAACCTGAATCTATTTCATCTAGTAAAGCAACTTGTGGTTTTTTTACTGCAAGTTGAAATAGCTCTGACCTTTTCTTCTCTCCTCCGGAAAGATCAACGTTTACGTCTCTTTCAAGAAATTGATCTACATTAAACTTCTCAGAAAGTTCTTTAATTTCTTTCTCGGTTAATTCGGGATTGATTTCATCAATATATTCTTTTAAGGTAACACCGGGTAGTCCTACCGGATACTGAAATGATTGGAATACACCCGCGGCAGACCTTTCATATTGTGTAAAATTTGAAATATCGGTTTTCCCGACAGTTATTTTTCCAGATTGTGAATAGTCAGGATTTCCCATCAAAGCATGGCAAAATGTGGATTTTCCAGAACCGTTCGGACCCATTATTGCATGAAGCTCTCCAGAGGGAACTTCAATATTGACTCCTCGTAAGATTTGAACCTCACCAATTGATACTTTTAGATTTTCTACCTTAAGCATTATCATCAACTTCAATATAGATTGAATTTTCATCAGTAGTTATTTGATAACAAACTACAGCTTTTGATGCTGGAGGAGTTAGAGCTTCTCCAGTTCTTAAGTCAAATTCAGCTCCATGAAGAGGGCATTCAACTTTACAATCATAAACTTCACCTTCTGAAAGCGATGCTTCTGCATGTGAACATCTATCATTTATTGCAAAATACTCGCCTTCGACATTAAATACTGCAATTGAGTCTTCGTTTACATTTACTACTTTTGACTCATTATTTTGTAACTCTGATTTGTTTAAAACTTTAAACTTACCCATTGCTAGACCTTTCTAAAACATTGTCATACTTAGCAATCAATTCAGATGAGATTTCCTTATTAATAATATCCCAACTGTCTTTATTAATAACTTCATTGAAAAATCCTTTTATTAATAGTTTCTCTGCTTTTTCTTTATTTATCCCTCTAGACATTACATAGTGATATAGATTTTCATCTATTGGACCTACCGATGAACCATGCCCACATATGACGTCATCACAAAGAATTTCCATATTTGGAACAGATTGAGCGCTTGCCTTTTCACTTAGAAGAATATTTCTGTTCTCTTGATGGGACTCTGTTTTAGTTGCACCTTCAGCAATGTGAATTGTTCCTGTAAATATTGATGTACTTTCATCTCCAAGAACACCTTTTGTCTGCATATTAGAAGTAGTATTTTGCCCAAGATGGTTTACAAACACCCTATTGTCATGTGTTTGTTTGTTCTCTCCAAAATAAACTCCATCTATATTAAAATTTGATCCATTTCCAAATAAATCCACATCAATCCTAGATCTTGAAAATGCCCCACCAGTACTGACCATATGTATTGATAAACCGGCATCTTTTTCAAGTTTGGCATAGATGGAATTAATTAAGTTTATTTCATGATTTGAAGTAACTTGTATGATCATTTCAAGATTAGAGTTAGCTTCTAAGTTAATCTCTATTAAAGGATATAGATTGCTTTCAACAAGATTTCCAAAATTAATAAAAAATTTAGCTGATTTATTTTTTTCAATATTTAGCCCCATATATGGAATGGTATTTTCTTTAGATTGAAAGTTGATTTTAAAGTAATCTTCAATATCACTAGAAACATCGGCTCTAAATCCACCAGTTGCTTTTGTTATTTGCTGAAACAAAAATTTATCAACTGGTCTTTTATGAGACTCTTCAATGACCGGTTTTTCAATTTCTAAAAAATCTGTAAGGGAGAGTCCCTCTTTTTGTTTATTTACTATATAACTTGAACCATTTGCATCAAGATCAAAACCTTCAGTGGTTTCTAAATTAGTATTTTTACCTAGTTCAAGATTATTAATATCAGATTGTAGAGATACATATTTCCAGTCTTCATCTCTAGATGTCAAGTCTGTGAAGTTACTACTGTCTTTAGAGCGTAGTTTTTTTTCAATTATTTTTTTATTCAAAATCAACCTATTCTATTGACTTAACCGACAGCGCCGGCTTCAATCATATTTATTTCAATGAGTTTGTTGAATTCCATTGCATATTCCATCGGAAGAGTTTTGGTAAACTCTTCAACAAATCCTGCAACAATCATTGAAGTTGCTTCCTCTTCAGAAAGCCCTCTACTCATTAAGTAAAATAACTGGTCTTCACCGACTTTTGATACGGTCGCTTCATGGCCAATCTCAGCAGTTGATTCCTCAATCTCCATATACGGATAAGTATCTGAGCGTGAATTATCATCAAGAATTAATGCATCACACCTAACAAAACTCTTAGCAGTCTCAGCACCGTCTTCTACTCTTACAAGACCTCGATATGCTCCTCTTCCTCCACCTTTTGAGATTGATTTGGATGTAATAAGAGATGTTGTATCAGGTGCTAAATGAACCATTTTTGCACCTGTATCTTGGTGTTGTTCTGAGTTTGCGAAAGCAACAGAAAGTACTTCACCATGAGCTCCTGGCTCCATCAAATACACGGATGGGTATTTCACTGTTAATGAAGAACCTATGTTTGCATCAATCCATTCCATTGTCGCATTTCCATAAGCTTGAGCTCTTTTTGTAACTAAGTTGAAAACGTCGTTTGACCAGTTTTGAATAGTTGTGTATCTACATTTTCCTGATGCTTTAACTACAATTTCTACCACAGCAGAATGTAAGGCATCAGTTGTATAAACAGGTGCAGAGCATCCTTCAATATAATGAACTGAAGCACCTTCATCTACAAGAATTAATGTCCTCTCAAACTGACCCATATTTTCAGCGTTGATTCTAAAATATGCTTGCAATGGATCTTCAATGTGTACTCCCTTTGGTACATAAATAAATGATCCACCTGACCATACAGCAGAGTTTAATGCAGCAAACTTATTGTCAGCTGAAGGGATTACTGTGCCGAAATATTCTTTTACTAGTTCTGGATATTCTCTTACAGCTGTATCCATATCACAAAATAGTACCCCTAATTCTTCAAGGTCTTCTCTATTTTTATGATAAACAACTTCACTTTCGTACTGCGCTGTTACACCAGCAAGGTAACTTCTTTCAGCTTGAGGGATACCTAGTTTTTCATAAGTCTCTTTAATTTCATCTGGGACCATATCCCAAGAGTCAGCTTGTCCCTCAGTTGGTTTTATATAGTAATAAATGTCATCGAAATCTAAGGATTCAAGTTTCTCTTTCGCAACCCATTCTGGCATAGGTTTTTTTAAGAATTTTTTGTAAGCATCAAGTCTATACTCAAGCATCCATTCTGGTTCTTCCTTTATTTCAGACATCTTGCGAATTATGTCTTCGTTCAAGCCTTTTTCAGGTTTAAAAACATTTTTTTCTGGGTCTGACCAGCCGAGTGAATACTTTCCTAAATCTATATCTATATTTGCCATATTTCTATTCTAGTTGAGTCCTGAATAAACATTAATAAGTATCGAATGTAGATTTAATATTTACATAAGTATAATTTTTGTATGCCCGCTTTTTGTATAAATCCAATTGATAATTTAGATGCAGAACTTCTTCATAAACTAAATCAACAAAACCAAGATGTGAGGCTCTTCATCTCTGATAAAGTTAGCAAAGAAATTGTCGAAACTTTTCTTGGCAAAAAAGCAATTGGTGATATTAATGATGATTCTCATATTTCGACTGCAAGCAGTGGAGCTTATTGTGGAATTTTCTTAGAGTATGATGACCCAAATCAAAGGGAAATCTTTTTAGAAGCAATCAGAAACAGTTCTCTGCAAAGGATAATTTGGGTGTCATCTGAAAAGCCCTCTAAAGAGATACTTTCAATTCCTAACCTTATTTATATATTTTATAAAGATAAGTTATCTACCCATGAAATTATTCTCGATTATGAAGGAAGAGATGAAGTTGCAAACGAAGTCATTAATTTAGTTGATTAACAAAGATATTGTATCTCTAGGAAAAAGCTTTAATTTTTCGTAATTACCCCAAGCTTTTACAATATAGTCATAAATATCTTGTGATACCCCTAGATATTTAAGCTCGAAGTGAAGGTGAGGTACTGTGCCATCTGCATTTCCTGAATTTCCCACAAAACCAATTACTTCTCCCTTTTTAACTACATCCCCTTTTTTAAAATCTTTGGCGAAGGCTACACTCTTATCTCCAGCATTATCGTTGCCTACAATGTCGTCATTGAGATGAACGTAGAGTGATATCCAGCCGTTCATGTGATCTATAGCAATGTAATAACCTGAAGACTCGGTAAAGGCTACTGTGTTTACTTTGCCATCTGCAGTAGCAACTATTTTTGCACCTTTTGGTGCTCTTACATCTAACCCAAGGTGTAGTCTCGATCCACCACCTCTTTTTTCTTTCCAATCATCATAAAAGTGAGACTTTATATTATCGACTGGAAATTTTATATCATTTAAGAAATCAAAATGTTTAGCTTCAACTTTTTGAGGGACCAATGAAACAGCAAGGAGTATAACCAAAAACACTAGAATATTATTTTTTGATTTTCTCATTCGGTAATTTTAGAGGAAAATGTATCTAATATTTAACATATGAGTAAGAAATCTGTATTTGAAACGGGCATGGGTTCCAGAAAAGGTTATGTCTCCAAATTTCAAACGGATATGAGTAAAACTGATGTTGAAAAAAATAAAAAGACAAACAAAAAGAATATTATTTTCAATAAAAGTGCAGAAAAAATGGATGACCTCATTGATAACTGTATTTCTTTAACTGTCACCTCCCCTCCGTACAATGTAGGTAAATTAAGTGATAATAACCTAAGTGATGAAGACTATTGGAAACTAATGAGGCAGTGCTTTAAGGAAGTTTATAGAGTCACTGAATCTGGGGGACGGCTAGTTCTAAATGTTGCGAATCTGGGAAGGAAGCCATATATACCCTTTTCAAATATGTTTACAGATTTAATGCTTGATTTAGGGTTTCTCATGAGAGGAGAAATCATATGGCAAAAATCTAAGGGAGCAAATGCTAACTTTGCCTGGGGAAGCTGGTTATCTGCCTCTAACCCTGTCATTAGGGATATACATGAATATTGTTTAGTTTTTTCCAAAGAAGGAATGTCTAAAGGGAGTAAAGGTAAATCTACAATAGAAAAAGATGAATTCATGGAATCAACATTGTCCATATGGAATATTAATCCTGCTAGAGCAAAGAAAATTGGACATCCAGCCCCATTTCCTGTTGAACTAGCTGAAAGGTTTATCAATTTATATAGTTATGAAAAAGATTTGATACTAGACCCTTTTATTGGAAGTGGTACAACAGCGTTAGCAGCAAGCAAACTAAAAAGAAGTTATATTGGCTATGAGGTTAATGCAGAGTATTGTAAATTAGCTGAAAAAAGACTTGCTGAAGATTAACTACTGACTGCTTAAGTTCCAGGCAGAGAATAAATCTTTATAAATTTCATTTTCCTGTAAAAGGTTAGCGTGATTATCAAATCCAACTAATTCTCCATCTTTCATAACTATTATTTTTTCAGCATTGAGAATTGTCTCTAACCTGTGAGCAATAACCACTGATGTCTGATAGTCGAGCAATCTATCAGTTGCATCAAGTATTGAATTTTCTGATTCTATATCAAGATTTGCTGTAGCTTCATCAAAAACTATAATCTCTCTTTTCGCAAGTACTGCTCTAAGAAGCGCTATGAACTGCCTTTCACCTGCTGAAACATTTGACCCTCTTTCACCAACCTCTTGATCTAAGCCATTTTCATATCTGTTAAACCAATCTAAAACACCAATATCTTTTAATTCACTTTCTAACTGCATTTTTTCAGGATTTGAGTAAATTAAATTGTCTCTTATCGTTCCTCTAAATAAAAAGCTTTCTTGAGGAACATAGGCAATATTTTTTCTTGCCCATCGTTGACTTACTTCTTTCGCAGACTCTCCATAAAATTTAACATCACCCTTATCTGATAAATAAAATCTGAGGATCAACTTTGCTATTGTACTTTTTCCAGCTCCAGTTTCTCCTACAATTGCTATTTTTTCGCCCTTCATTATTGAGAAATTTACATCGTGTAACACGGTTTCTCTTCCATAAGAGAAAGATACATTATTGAACTCAATTACATTCATTGAATCCATGTCTGGTGAGAGAGTACCTGTATTACTTAACACTGGTTCTTCATCTAGAATTGAAAAAACTTTTTTCATAGATGATCCAGCTGATCTCAATAAATCGTAATTAAAAGAAAGCTGGATAAGTGGATCGAAGAAATAATTTAAATAAAACAATAAAGCAACTAACTCTCCAACTGTAAGAGTTCCTTCATTAATCCTTAATGAAGCAAACCAAATAACTACAGCAATCGATGTAACTCTAGTAATTTCAAGAAATGGGAAATATATAGCTATGTTTTTAGCAGATTGCATGTTTGCTTTTAAATGCTCATCATTGATATTTTTAAATCTATCGTATTGCGATTTCTCATCCGAGTAGGCTTGAATTATCCTCACTCCAGATATTCCTTCTTGAAGTGAAGAAAGAACTTGGCCAATCCATTCTCTTACAGCCCAATATGCTTTGTCAGCATGGTTGCGGAAAATTTTTGTAGCAATTCCAAGCAGTGGCAAGATTAAAAAAGAAAGAAAAGCTAACTGCACATCGACTAAAAATACCGCTACAGTTGCACCAAAAATTGTCAGCAATGCTGTAATAACACTACTTGCTCCCTCTCTTGCAAACTCATTCAAGCTCTGCATATCAGATGTCATTCTCGCCACAAGTACACCTGTTTTGTTTTTTTCAAAATAGTTTATGTCTAGAGATGAAAGATGTCTGAATAATTTCTCTCTAATGCTTCTTACGTAAGACTCCCCAACAAGCCCGATAGCTAACAAGGCCTTGCTTGCAACAAAATAAAGTAAAACTAACGTAACAAAATAATAAAAACTTTGTTGAAGAAGGTATTCATAATCAGATTTTAAGACACCATTATCTATCCCTCTTGAAATAAGTTGTGGTCCAACCATCCTTAAACCTGATCCAGCAAGAGCAATTAATGAACTCCATAAAAATGGTCTATTAATTTCAGGAACTAATTTGTAAGATCTAATGAAGGTATTCTCACTCATTTGTTGCTCCAGATGTTTGGTTCTCTAAAAAAAGACCTTTATAACTCTCAACCGTTTCCATTAGAGTTGTGTGGCTACCTTGAGCTTTGACTTTTCCTTCTTCTATGAAGACCACATCATCGCACAGTTCGATTGTAGGAACTCGGTTTGTAATTATTAGTGTTGTCATATCAGACATTACATTTTGTAATTCATTTCGTATTTCCTCTTCAGTAGAAGCGTCAACTGCTGATAAGGCATCGTCTAATACAAGGATTCTTGGTTTTCTGAGTATCGCACGGGCTAAAGCTATTCTTTGTCTTTGACCACCAGACAACCCATAACCTCTCTCCCCAACTTTTGTTTCATATGACTCAGGTAACTGAGAAATGAACTCATGAGCTCTAGCAATGTTTGCGGCATCTTTAATTTGATCTTCAGTGGCCTCATCCGTGCCTAAAGAAATATTTTCTCTTGCACTATTAGAGAAAAGGAAACTCTCTTCAAAAGCTAAACTAACTTCTGATCGTAATTCATCAAGTTTTACCTTATTAATATCAACTCCATCGATTTCAATTGTTCCAGATTCAATGTCATAGAGTCTTGGTAGTAAATATGCAAGAGTAGATTTTCCGGAACCTGTAGAGCCAACAATTGCTACTGTTTTCTTACCCTCAATTTCAAACGACAAATCCTTAAAGATATTATCTTTTCCATATTTGAAGTTAACATTACTAAATCTTATGCTTCCATTTCCATCTTCTGGAAAGCCAATATTTGTTTCATCGTCGATAATTGTTGGTTCTTCATCGAGTAATTCTAGAATTCTGATTCCTGCAGATACGCTTGATGGTATTTCAGATAAAAACCATGCTGTTATTCTCAAAGGCCATAAAAGAAGGAAGACATACTGAGTGAAAGCTATAAAATCACCAAGTGTTATGAATTCATTTATTGATAAATATCCACCAAGTAACAATACAAGTAAAGTTATGAGCATTGGAATTAATTCAAATAATGGTACAAACCTTGTTCTAAGATTTAAATACTCCAGTGACGTGTCATAAATATTTGAAATTGCAGATTCTACTTTTGAGGATGCAAGTTCTTCATTCCCGAAAGCTTTAACAACTCTAATTCCCCCTAATTGTTCTTCTACTTCTGTAGTCATTCCTGCCTCAGCTTCTTTAACTCGTAAGGAAACACCCATTGCCTTAGAAGAGAAATTCGAGGCAAGCCATAAGACAGCTGGTATGGAGAGCAAAACTAGAGATCCCAGCGGTAAGCTCAAGCTGAGAAGCGTGATACTGAGGATAACTAATAAAAGGATGTTTGCTGTTGCAAGTGGTGCGATTGCAAATGCTAATCTTACCTGCGATGCGTCACTTGAAGCTCTTGCCATCAATTCGCCAGTTGGAACTTTGTCGTGAAACTTGAAAGCAAGCTTTTGCATGTGGGTAAAAATTCTATTACGTATTCCTGCTTCAACATTAAAAGAAACATGCATTGAATAATATCTTCTTATCCCAATGGTTGATGCTCTGATGTATCCAATTACCAACATAAAAGAAATAAAAATAACTAACATTTGTTGATCTTCTCCAACAATCCCATCATCTATAACTCTTTTAATGAGGTATGGCTGAATTACAATTAAAAAGCACCAAATTACAGCAGAAAGCATTGAAACAATAAAACTTTTTTTGTTTTCCTTTACACCCTCTTTGTAAAACTGAAGTGCTTTTTTAAATTCTGGTGTTTTGAAGACTTTGAACATTTAATTAGTTTATATGATTTAAAATTTTATAAATAAATGCTCAAGACTTTGTGCATTATTTCACAAGCGCGCTACTCTCCTACTTATGGATAAAGTATTAGATAACAAAATTGAAAATGTTTTAGATTCTGCAGACAGAATGTTTATAGCTACCAGTGTTGGTGGTAACTCTTCTGGAGCTTCTGTATTTTTTAGTAGAGACGGAGAAGATCTTGTATTCTTCACCTTTAATCCAACAAGAAAAGCTGAACAAATAAGACTAAACCCACGTGTTCATGTTGTTATCTGGCCTAAAGGTCAAGAAGGAATTGAAGGCCTTCAAATTGATGGTGAGTGTTACAAAATAAAAGATGAAGATGAAAAAAAGAAAGCTTATGAACTCGTACTAAATACCACAGAAGCTTTTCAAGAATATATGGAAGATGATTTCCTTATCAAAAATGACGTCGTTGGGTATTACCGCGTTAAGCCAACAACTATTAAGTATGTAAATTTTTATGAAGAAGAACAATTTCAATGGAAAACTATCCCTGGGAATAAAACTTCAGCCCTCAAAATGGCATTCAAGTTAGGTTTAAAAAGAATTGGTTTGTGGTTGAGAACAGTTAGAGCCCCCTTTCTAACGGCTACATTTGCTCCAATATTTATTGGTGCAGCTGTAGCGTGGAGCGATCTCAAAGATAATGGTATTGCCGAGAACTGGTCATGGAAAATGTTCTGGTTGGTTCTCGGTGGTGCATCTTTAGCTCAAGTCGCCACCAATGCTTCCAACGACTTTTTTGATCATACCTCTAATGCAGATGAAATTAACAAGGTTGCTAGCCCATTTAACGGTGGAAGTAGGGTAATCCAAGTAGGTTTAATGACTCCTGGACAGGTATTGATAACTGCTCTTGTGAGCATAGCCGGAACTGTTGGCATTGGGTTGTATCTTAATCAACAAGTTAGTGGTAACTTCTTTGGCAACACTCCAATACTTTGGACAGGAATAATTGGTACGTTTTTGGCATTGGGATATACAGGTGACCCTGTACGACTTGGATACAAGGGATTTGGAGAAATAGCTATTGCTTTAGGCTTCGGTCCAATTATGGTTATGGGTGCTCATTATGTATTAACCGCTCCTATTCATAATAATGTCTTAGGTTTATGGAATTGGGTTGAGGCTCTTATTGCATCAGTACCTATCGCAATACTTGTAATGCTTATAGTGTGGATTAATCAATTTCAAGATGCCCCATCAGATGCGGCAGTCGGAAAAAATACTTGGGTGGTAAGAACAGCAGTCAACGATGGTTGGATGAGATTAGAAAAGCCACTTTCTTTATACAAACAATTTATGGTTGAGGCCTTCTTGGCAGTAGCAGCGATTGGATTACTAGGTATGTTTACTGATTATGGAACAGTCTATGCTTTTGCAGCATTATTACCTGTACTTCTTGTTTGGAAAGCTTTTAAAATGGCTGATGAGTGGATGATTAAGTGGAACAACCCAGATGCTGATAGACAAAAAGTACCTTATGAGCTTTTACTAGTTAATGTATCAACTATTGGGATTCACTTCCTAACAGGAATTTTGATTTCTGTAGCTTACATTCTATAGCTTGCCTCAGTCTGCAAACTTTTCAAAAATATACAAATTTTATGATGGGATAAACTCACTGCTAACACTTGGTTTTGATAAATCTTGGAGAAATATAGCTTCTTTAAACTTAAAAGGTAAGAAAGTTTTAGACCTAGGAAGTGGTACGGGCGCTGCGGCAAAACAGCTTATTAATTATGAAGTAACTGCATTAGATCCAGATGAAAACATGCTTTCTTTAAACGAAATAAAGAACAAGGTGGTAGGAAGTGCTGAAAAGCTTCCCTTTGAAGATAATTCTTTTGATGGTGTGTACTGTGCTTTTGTCTGGAGGAATATTACAGATATGGATAAATCTTTTGCAGAAATTAAAAGGGTTTTAAAAGAAGATGGAGTTTTTGTCTTACTTGACATGACAAGACCAGTAAATATATTTACAAAGACTCTTCACCAGATCGCAACATTTTTTACTCTTCATTTGATAGGAATCATTACATTGAATTTAAAACAGTATAGGTTTCTCCATACGTCTCTTGATAAACTAGACCCTCCCGAAGTTTTTCTAAAGCAAAGTGACTTTAATGAAATTTCAATTCAAAGAATGGGCATATTTGGCTTTGTGTATTTAGCTGTCTTAAATAATTAGAAAATTATCTACTCTCTAAAGCTAGCTGCACTAAGAGCTGTCCAACTGCATCTTGAGGTAAGTTACCAGTTCTTCTAGCCTTAACATTTAACTCATTATCAAGGAAAACCCAGTAAGGAAAAGCTGTCAACCCGTAGGCATCGCCTATTGTTCTATCTAGATCGTAAATCTGTGTTTCGCTCCAGCCTTCTCGTTCTAACCATTTTTGAGGTGGATAGTTGTCTCTTGCTCTATCAATGGAGGTAGCAATAGCAATGATTTCTACACCCTCAGGCACTCCAATGGTATCAACCCATTCCTGAACAGATGGAACTTCATCTTGGCAAAATCCACACCAGTGAGCTAAGAATATGAGAGCTTTTGCATTTCCATTTTTTTCAAGAGAAATAATCTCAGAGTTTTCGTTTGGTGCTGAAAATGTTGGTGCTGGAAGTCCAATTGAGACATTGTCATCATTCTCGCCGGCAAATACGGGTAGTGGATCTCCTGATACAGTAACCTCCCCTTCAGGAAGTCCAGCTGCATTAGGTTCCGTGCTCAACGTAACTCCAACAGCTATAGCAAAACCAATAACTAAAAGTATTCCCCCCGCTATTAGAAAATTTTTATTCAATGTTCTGTCTCCTTGCATAGTCATAATACAACAGAGAAATAAATATCGTAAAAAAACCAGTTGCTCCCATAACCGGGATACTTATGAATCCAAAAATATCTACATATTTTAAGTTACATGGAACGTCTATTGCGCAAGAACCACCGCCGCCGCCTCCATTTTGTAAATAAATATGGTATAAACTTACAAAAAAACCACCTAGGCTTAAAAAGCCAAATTTATAGAAGGTGTTTTTAAAAAGAGAAATTATAAGTACTATTGCAATTGGGTACATTAAATAACGCTGATACCAGCAAAATTTACAAGGGATAAAGCCAACAACTTCAGAGTAAATTATGCTGCCTATTGCTGAAAAGGTGGCAACACTTGTAGCGAAATTTAAAAACTGATCTGTTATAAATTTACTAAATGTTTTTTTTGTGATGTATAGGTATAAGATCCCTATTGAAATAATCCAGGCAGTTACTGTAAAAAAACCAAAAAGAGTATTAAAAAAAATTACTGTGTCCATTTATATAATTCTACCTAAAAAAAAAGATAGGCGGACATTGCCGCCTATCTATAAATTTGTTAAGAGTTAAAGTTAGACTTTTTCTCCTGATTTTATTCTTGCCATGTTAAGAACTAATACACCAAGACCGACTTTGTTAACAATGTCTGCAATTGTGTATAGAAGTTCTCTTAGGTCTGTTAACTCTGCGCTAACTACTGGGGCTAAGAACCCAAGTGGATAAATTATCCAACCTACAAGAATTAGGTTTTTGATACTTTGGAATGCTACTGCTTCATCACCTTTTAGTGAATCGCCTTCTGATTGCAGTGCTCTCATTAAGTATGCATATGCTGCCATTGATACAACAAAACCAATCCAGTATTGTGTATCTCCTGCTTCGGCTGCTACTTCACCGTAGTAACCTCCACCAATCATCACTAAAGCACCTGCACCCATAGTTCTCACTTTTTGTGCGTATTCTGCGCCTTTGGACGTTACGGCTAATACCTCAACGAACATCAATGGAACTGTAAGTACCCAGTCAACATATCGTAGTGGTGTATCGAAATCTCCAGATGCAAAAGAAACTGTCATTTTTTGGTAGTGATACCATGCTATTCCAGTTACTAGAGCTGAGATGTATACACCTCTTCTGAATTTCGGATCAACTTCTCTTGATGACATTAGAAGGAATACTGTCCCTGCAAGCATTGCTACGGTTGCCACCATAAAAAGTCTGTATGTAAGTTCGGCCATTTTAAGCTTCTCCTTTTTTAGCTTTTTAAAGTTCTTATTATCTAAATATAATATTTTTGTGAAAGTATTCACAATATATTGGAAATTTTTTCACAATTTCACAAGAAGGTGAGTTAGGCTTTAAGATCCGTATTTTTCAAGGTAACTATCTAATTTAAACTTTTTTGCTGTATTTTCTGAAGTCATGTAACGTATTTTCCCATAGATCTTTCTTTCAGGACCCCATGCCCTGTCGTAACGTCCCAAAGTCCAAAACACACCTGAATATGAGTTTGGATCTCGTCCATCTAGAGCAAATCTATCGTTTAAATCAATCATGTAAGAAAGAGCCAGCTGTGGATTTGGTACCCACTCCAATATTTTTTTTGCCCAGAGCATCCTAAGATAATTATGGATGATACCTTCCTCTCTTAG
>Ga0102954_1000066_pt1 | contig 29717 bp, 31 predicted proteins | sample SalPonA_C_H2O_MG_FD_78511 | JGI IMG/M metagenome (GOLD analysis project Ga0102954, IMG submission 78511) | Water microbial communities from South San Francisco under conditions of wetland restoration - Salt Pond MetaG R2A_C_H2O_MG | ecosystem: Environmental > Aquatic > Non-marine Saline and... | reverse complement strand
TACAGGTTCAGCATTGATCGGTGCTTACGGTATCGGTGTTGACGGTGCAGACTTGTCGGCAAGCGATTCACTCACTCAGTTAACGGGTGGTCTCGTTGCTCCTCCAAACAACGTACAGTTCACTGTATCTGGTTTGGTGTCTGGTGAAGACCGAGTATTGGTTGGCCCCGGTACAGGCAGTGCGTTGGATACAGCACAGCTTTCAGTGGTTGGCCCCATCAATGGCGCAGCGGTAACATCGATTCAGATGACAACTTCTATTCCAACAGATACTCCAGCCTCTGGTACGTTACGTGTTATCAACGACAGTGGTTTCCATGTGTTGTTAACCTACTCTAGCTTCTCAGGTGATACGTTTACTATTAGCAGCTACGACTTCTCAGGCACAGCCGAGAACGACGCAGTATCTAACGGTAACAATGCTTACATCACTTACATCGATGCCCTAGCGGGTGCGGCAAGCGCTTCGTTCACTGTGGTATATAGTGCACCACGTGATCTGTTTGTCCGTGTACGTGATGGCGGCGCATCTCCGATTAAGACCTTTGAAACTCCTGCTACGTTGGGCGCTTCAGGCGGTTCGGTATCGGCGATTCGCACCTCAGACCTTTAAGCTTAATAAGGGGAGCTTAGCTCCCCTAATCTTTTGGAGACCCTATGGCTGTTTCAATCAACACTGGTGGCACTTATTCAGTCTCACGATTGAGTAACGCTGACTCGTTGACAGGTTGGTCTGCTATTAAGATTGAAGGGTCAGGTGGCTCCCCATCTGCATTTGCTTCTGTAGGTAGTATTGACCTTGTAGCTGAAGGCAACAATGCCGTGGCTTCCATTGCGAACAAGCAGAGGGTAGAACTTAGGTACACCGGATCATCCCAAAACCTAACAAATCAGATTGTATATTTATGGGGCGCGTTTCTGGCGGCAGGTTCAGCATTCACTAAAGCCAATGGTGGTATGCAGATTGCGCTGACCACGGGTTCCAATACGAATTACTATAACGTAGCGGGTAGTGACACTTACTCTGGCGGCTTCGTTAAGTGGGCAATCGATACAACTAAAGCACCTTTCGAAAACTCAGGGGCAGCAGCTACGATCAGTAGCATTGATGCCGTAGGTTTTGTATGCGATGTGGGCGGCACTACAACTCGTTTTGATAATATGGTGGTCGATGCGATAGATGTCGGTACAGGGCTGACGTTTCAGGGTACCACCACAGGCGATGCTTTGTTTACTGAATCGGCCATTGTTGACGACAACACCGCTATAGGCATATTGAAATTAGAAAACGGTATTATCTTTAGTCAGGGAAGCATTGAGTTTAGCGGAACAGCGCAAACCTCGGATGCGGAAACCTTAGTGTTTACCGATACAGTGGGCGGCTCTTATATCTACAACATGGATATCACTGGTACGGTGGTTTTTAACAATAGCAACGTATCATCAGTAGGCGCTGTGTCTTATGACTTCGATTCCTCTGGAGCGACATCCTTCACCATGTCTGGTGGTTCTTTAGCTGCGTTTAACACATTAACCACAGCGAGTGGTAACAGTATTAGTGGTGTGGTATTCCAGTCTGGTGGAACCTCCACTATTGCTAACGCACTTACAGGATCTACCTTTAACTTGTGCGGTGCTATTACACTGACAGGTACAATGACATCTTGTACATTAAATAAGCTAACAGCTCCCGTAGTTGCTAGCTCGTTAGATGACTTTGATGCTTGTACGTTTGTCTCTGACGGTACAGGCTATGGGATCAATCTTGGGACGATCTCTTCCAATACGTCTATGACGTGGAATAGCAGCGCCAGTGGATACACTGATGCTTCTAGTGGTGATGAGTTAATCGTTGTGACCGTCAATAACGGGGTCACACTGACGATCAATAACGAGGGCAGTGGTCTATCTGTACATAACTTAGGTACAGGTACAGTTAACATTGTCTCTGGTGCAGTGACTGTTAAGGTAACGGCACAAACAGCAGATGGCACTAAGCTAGAGAATGCACGTGTCTACTTAGCTCGTGTCTCAGATGACAGCGTGATCTTTAACGCCCTCACTGATGCAAACGGGGTAGTACAGAATACCGCGTACACGTATACAGCGGATGAAGCTGTCTATGGGTGGGCACGTAAGTCTTCTAGTGCGCCATACTATAAACAAGGGCCAATCTCTGGGACGATTACATCATCCGGTTTTAGCTCCACAGCTATTTTAAGTTTGGATCAGTAATGAATGTTGAGAGCGAAGGTGTCATACTTAATAAGCGCAATATCATTGCCCTCAATGAGGCCATGAAGTTAGAACGTGTTCGCAGCGACAGACTACATGCCGAGATTGAAGGGTTACGTAGAACGGTAGCGACGCTGCATAATGAAATATCAGAGCTTAGGTCGTTACTTAACGCAATAGCGAATATGAGATAATACAATGGCGTTAAACTTATCAATAGACTGGGCAACATACACGATCAATATCGCTCGTGCTGACATGCTATTGCTACAGTCTAACCCAATTGAAGTACGCCAACTTGACTTAACGGAGTTACACGTTGCGCTGCGCGCTTTAGAAGATGATGCGTTAGGTATGGTGCATCCCTCTACGCATAACTACAAAGGCCCAACAACGATTTCTGGTGTAACGTTAGCACAGGTTGTCGAGGTTCTTGACCCATACTCTGTTACGTTTGAAGACGGACAATATGCGGTCAACGTCACTAACGGCAACTCTAACATTGCTGACAAAGTTAACATCAACAACGTGGGCGTTAGGACGGCGAACAGCGCGGGTCTACAGGATCTAACATCACTACAAGCCGCATCATTCAGTGAGGGCGGCGTGACGATTGACGTTACTTCGAACTTTTCTGGCACGACTTTCCCTATTGGAACCCGTGGATATCCTGTTAATAACCTTTTCGATGCGAAAGCTATTGCTGACTTTAGGGGCATTAAAAAGTTCGTTATTGTCGGGGATCTCACCATCGACGCTGGTGTTTATATCAATGGGTATGAATTTTTAGGCGACAACCCCAACCATTCGACTATTACAATTCTTGCCCCCGCTGAAGTAGACAACGCGACGTTCAGAAATGCCACGGTTACAGGGGTGTTAGATAACAACAACGTTGTCCGCGATTGTATTGTGAATGATCTATTACACATTAACGGATATATTTACGAAAGCGCGATTATCGGTGATGTTACGTTAGGCGAAGGCACTACTTGTGTAATGGCTAACTGTTATACCGGAACAGCTAAAGAAGCGGAAGGCTTATACCCTTATATTATATGGCCACCCGGTGTCACCTGCGATCTCGTTGTGACTCGCTATTCCGGCAACTTAGGACTTTCTGGCTGCACTATGCCAGCAGTCCGTGCTCACGTTGATCTCGCGGCAGGGCACGTTCATATCGAGTCTGACTTAGCGGCAGGTGATTTTGGTATTTACGGCATGGGCGAAGTTGAATACGAGGCCGGATATACAGCCACCGTCGACGACGAAACTGTAACTAAACATCTAGACGAAATTCGCTCTATTCACGGACTTGTTGCAGGGAAACCAATGACGGTGACTCAAACGACACGATCTGCGGGGAATATTACGCAAAGCATTGTTGTTAACGAACAAGGTGATACCACCATTACGAGGCAGTAATGGCTATTGATACTCGCCTTATCGCGGTACTTGGTGTTGGTTACGCTCCACAAACTACCGCTAACATGGGGTATAACTTCGACCCTGATCAGGCGTTTGAAAACTCCATTTATGGCGACTATGTACCGCCTACCCCACAAGATCCGATTGTTAATGAAGACGGATCAGTACCATTCCGTCGCAAGTTTGGCACACAGACACCAGAAGTAACGGCTAAAGCATGGTCTAACTACTCGCTATTCCAGCCTACCATACCAGAAATTGTTAAGTTAACACCCGCGCTTACGCGTATTCTGCGTGAAGAGGTTGTTAATCCTGTAGAGATTCCGGCGTTTGAGCCAGATGTATTACCTAGGGTTTCTGTCCTTACTAAACCCATTGAACAAAAATTAACCACTAATACTTTAGTATTAGTCCCTACAGCAGCAAGTTCTGCGCCAGAAGTGTCACACGAATTAGCGGTAAATACCGTTATTACTAGACCTAAAGCAGGAGTCGAAACGACCGCTGTGGATGCGTATGCTGCACCACTTCGTGTAGTTTTACCTCCAGAAACAGTAAAAAATCCTTCAAATGAGGAACTTATCAGTTTAATTGCATGGTTATAATTGACGCACTGCCAGTTAACTGTTATATAATTTACTTATGAATACATTCATCAGCAATAAACCTAATCCACAGCACATACAAGCCCTTGTGCACTGTAAGCAAAGTGAATTAGGCCATAAACTGCTTGAGGTAATTCGAGAAGCTTCTACTCGCACAAAAGACGCTTTAGTCAGTGCAGAAGATCAGGCAAGAATTTATCGATTGCAGGGCATGGTGAGGGTATTGGAAGAACTCATTGAGGCTGTTGAAATCAGCCCCGATGTATTAGAGCGCTTACGTAAGTAAGCAAATGTAGTCCTAGCAAACCATTACGTTTTTCGCACACCCAAGGGAGCGTTTAACAGAGTTGGAGCTTAAAGGAGATGTGTAATGGCTTTACCACGCCAAGTTGAAGAACAACTTAAACAAACTGAAGAGTTAGAAAAGCAGCTATACGGAGAACAGGAACTAGCAGACCCTAACAAGCCGCAAGCGTTCGTTGAGCAACCTCAAGTAACGCAAGAGGCAGAGCCTGTTGAAGCCCCTGAAGAAGTATTGGCACAGCCGGAAGATGACGCAGACGTTGAAGAAGTTAGTCAACCAAAAGCGGAAGAAGCCAAAAAGACGGACGAAATTAGGAAATGGGAGCAGAAGTACAAAACCCTTCAGGGTATGTACGACGCCGAAGTTCCTCGTCTTCACTCGCAAGTGAAAGAACTGACAGCTAAGGTTGAATCTTTGACCGCCGCTACAGAGAAAGCACAAGCAGCGAAGCAGGAAGCCCAAGAACAACTTCGTCTTGTCACAGATGAAGACGTTAAAGAATTTGGTGAAGACCTCATCGACGTGCAGCGACGAGTCGCACGCGAAGTGGCAGCGGAGTTCCGCGCAGAACTCGACGCATTGAAAGAAGAGAATGAAAGCCTTCGTAAGATGGCCTCATCTACTGATTCAAAAGTCTCAACCGCATCCTTTGAACAGCGTTTACATCGTTTAGTGCCTGACTTTGATCAGGTGAACACGAGTCCCGAGTGGATAGACTGGCTAAATGAAGTAGACCCCCTGTTGAGAGGGCCGCGTATGACCGTTGCTCAACAAGCGTATGAGTCGGGTGATGCAGAAGCAGTGGCGTATTACGTCGATTTGTTTAAGCAAAGCCAAGCTCCCGTTGAAGTTGAGGCTCCGAAAAAAGCCAAAGCAGAACTTGAACGTCAGATTCAGCCGAGTCGGTCAGCGTCTAGCAACGCAGCCCCCTCAAGCAAAGGTGCGACATATACACAAGCTGATATTCAGAATATGTTCACTAGAATTGCCAAGATGGGTGCGACTGAGGAAGCTCGTAAACTTGAAGCTGAAATCGACGCAGCGTTCATGGAAGGCCGTGTACGTTAGCGTATTAACCCTGTTAAATATTTAGGAATTTTATTATGGCTACTATTACTCCCGGTGCGGTCTATCCCGTAACTAACTACGCGGATACTACTACTGCTTATAGCGGTACTTTTATCCCTACTCTCTGGTCAGGCAAGCTACTTGCTAAGTTCTACCAAAACACCATGTTGTCAGAGATCTGCAACACTGACTACGAAGGTGAATTGAAGAACCAAGGTGATACCATTCGTATCCGTACAGCGCCTTCAATCAGCATCCAAGACTATACCGCTGGTATGAACTTGGTTACTGAAACTCCAGAGCCTCTCTACCAAGACATGCAAATCAACAAAGGTAAGTACTTCTCAGTACAAACCAACGACGTGTTGGCTCAACAGTCAGACATGAACTTGATGAACATGTTCACCGAAGATGCTGCCAAGCAGTTGAAAATCGCTATCGAAAACGAAGTGTTCTACAACTCTTTCATCACCGAAGGTGCCGCTGCTGCTAACTCTGGCGCTACTGCTGGTGCTATCTCAGCTGGCTACAACTTAGGTACTGACGTTGCAGCTTCTACTAAAGCTAACATCTTGTCTACCATTTTGCAGATGTCAGCAGTATTGGACGAGCAAAACGTACCTGAAGATGGCCGCTTCTTGGTAATCACTCCTAACCAACGTAATGCTTTGATGTCTTCTAACATCGCACAAGCATACTTCACTGGCGACCAGTCAAGTGTTATCCGCACTGGCAAAATCGGCATGTTGGATCGTTTCACTGTATACGTTTCTAACTTGTTGCCACGCGGCGCTGCTGACGAAGCTTGGAACGACGGCTTGGGTTCATTGACTCCCGGAGCTTCTGCTTCTGCTGTTGATCGCACCATGATGGTTGCTGGCACTAAGCACGCGATTTCATTCGCAGCGACAATCAGCAAAACTGAAACCTTGCGTAACCAAGACGACTTCGGTGACAAAGTACGCGGCTTAGCCGTTTACGGTCGCAAAGTTGTTAAAGACGACGCGTTGGTAACAGCGGTTGTTGAAGCTTAATAGCTCAGCACTAGAAGGGAGCTTCGGCTCCCTTTTTATTAGGAGAATACTATGACACCTGAAGAAGTAATGAAGCACCACAACGGCCAAGTTGTAGGTGGACGCATCCAAGCCCGTGTCAAAAACAAAGCAGTCATAATCGCTAGACCCGGCGCAGAAGGATTTGAATTCACTCCAGAAGGTCAGTTATTAGCGAATGAACTTCGCAAAAAAGCTAAGGCTGAAGCCCCTGCGCCGAAAGCCCCTGCGAAAAAGTCAACTACCAGTACAAAATCTCGCAAAGCCTCATAATAGGTGCTAGAATCAAATAGAATTTAGCTCATAGGTGTAGCATGATTTCTGTAGACACGCTTTTTCCTTACGTTCTTCCGTTCGTCACAGGATGCTCGGAGCCGTTGGCGCGTCAGGCTATTGTGCAAGCTGCCATTGAGTTTTGTGATAAAACGGCGGCTATGGCAGAAACTTTAGATGCGTTTCCAACGTCTAAGGGCATTGCCGAGTACGATGTTGACGTCCCAAATACGCAGATGCGTGTGTCTCGTATCATATCAGCAAAAGTTGACGATGTGATTGTTGCTGGCATACATACCACAGACGCAGCTAAGTTAACCAAAACTGACGGTAAACCCATGGGGTTTTACACTACCCGTACAGGCTCTGTATTACAGGTTAACTTATACCCAATCCCCGATGATAAATACACGATCCAACTTACGGTAGCTTATGCTCCTGCGTTTGGAGCGACGTCGATTGAAGACGATTTAGTAGATTATTGGGGTGAGGCTATTAGTTGTGGCGCTGTTGCACGTATTGCCGGAACTCCTAATATGCCGTTTAGTAACTCTGATTTGGCAATGTATAAGCGTAATGAATTTATGCGACACTGCCAAGCAGCAAAAATTGATAGCTACCAAGGACGAGTTAGGTCTTCTACTCGTGTAGCTCTACGACCACTAGTGTGAGGTAATTTGATATGGCACTTTTAGCCCAATCCATTGTTCAGCGCGTAGTAGGTACGCTTCAGGACACTACATCAGTACGATGGCCAGTAGCTGAGCTTGTTCGCTACCTCAACGATGGTCAACGTGAAGTTATTTTGTATCGCCCTGATGCAACAATTAAAAATGTTTCCCACACTTGCGTTGCTGGCCCTAAGCAGTCCTTACCTGTTGATGGCGCAAAGCTTGTCGATATCGTGCGTAATACTTCTGGCGGCGCAATTCGCCAAGTACCGCGTGAGATTATAGACGCGCAAACACCTAACTGGTACTCATTAACGGGCGCAGATAACGTTGTACATTTTATGTACGATCCTCGTGATGCTCGTGTTTTTTACGTCTACCCACCAGCGACTACTAACACCTCTATCGAGATGTCTTACTCAGCGTATCCTACAGACGTTGCAGAGCCAGCTGAAGGTGCGGACTACACAGATGTTGTGGGCAACTTAGACGTGCCAGATATCTACGGCAACGTAATTATCGACTACATGTTATACCGCGCTTACACTAAAGACAGTGAATACGCTGGTAATTCTCAGCGCGCTATGGCGCACTACCAAGCGTTTGCCAATGCATTAGGTATAGAGGTTCAAGGTACGACAAGCGTTGCTCCTAAAGTAACACTTTCTGGCCCAGCTGTAGCCTAGGAGTAGATCATGGCGTACATAGAGACCGTAAAAATGGTGGTGGGCGATACTGGCCCCGATATTAAGCTTACGCTTAAGGATTCTAATACCGCCCCTGACGGTGTAACTTATGACGCCAACGATTCCAATACATGGGCACCTATTGATCTGACGGGCGCAACCGTGCACTTACGTATCCGCGAAGTGGGCGGCACTGCTATAATTTCCGATTTATTAGGTGTTGTTGCGGCTCCTTTAGAAGGTTCGGTTGCTTTCTCATTTGTAGGTAATGCGTTTACTGCAAGTGGTTTATACGAAGGCGAAGTCGAAGTTACAGACAATACTGGTACTGTACAGACTATGTACGATCTTATTAAGTTTAAAGTGCGTGAAGACTTTGACTAATGGCTATGGAGATAACGCCTTCCAATGTAGCGGGTTCGCTAGCTGCAGCTAGCCCTAAAGCTACGCTTACCTATACAGCGTTATCTTCTGATGTTACTGCCCAAGATATATCTGGCGCTGTAAACGCTAAGTTTATAACCACTACGCCTCTTCTTTTTGGGCAGTTTATTTTAGCTTTACAGCTATCTGACACATTTACTGTATCTGACATTGTATCTGTTGGACTTACTAAAGCCCTATCTAATGAAGTGAGCTTCGTAGATGCTAGCGTTTTAAGTGTAAACAAAAAACTTTCTGACGTATCTTCCGCACAAGATTCTATTTCATGGTCGGCGGGCAAATTACTAACAGACACATTTAGCGCTACTGATACTTTAAGTTATGATTTTGGCACTACATATCAAGACCAAACATCAGTAACGGAATCTTTATCTTATTCGCTAGATTATCACTTAGCTGACGCGGCGAGTGGTACGGATACGCTTAACTTTAGCTTAGATAAGTCGTTATCCGACGACTCTATTGTTTCCGACACATTTGTTCGTGTTGTTTCTTACCTTCGTGAGTTTGCTGATGCATACACCGTTGACGAGCAGTTAGCATTAAACGTAAACAAAGCTACCAGCGATGCGGCTAGCGCCAGTGATTCTATTGCATACCAAGTAGATTTCCTGCGAACGTTTATTGATGTTGTTAATGCGACAGATGACTTAGATGGTCTTGCTTCGGCGGTAGACGAGATATCTGTAGCGTTTAGTAAAATACGCATAGAAACAGCGCAAGTCAGTGATTTGTTTGACAGAACAGTTAACTACAGTCGAGGTTATTCTGATGCAGCTGCTGTGTCAGATGCCTTACAAATTTTCTTAGACTTTGTAGGTACGTATACTGATAGCGCAAGCGTTAGCGATAGTCTTTCTTATTTTCTTTCTTACCTACGTACTTTCGCTGACAATATTACTTTTGAAGATACTACCGCGCTAGGTGTACACAAAAGCCTATCGGAAGTCGGTAGTGTTAGCGAATCTGCTATAAAATCAATAAGTAAGGTACTTAGTGACCAAGGTTCTGTGTCAGATGCGCTAGAGATTTTCTTAGGCTATGTTGGAAACTATGTAGATAGCGCAAGTGCTAGCGATAGTTTTTCGTACTTCCTTTCTTTCCTGCGTACTTTTGCTGACAATGCTACTGTTGACGATGCTACTGCGCTAGGTGTACACAAAAGCCTATCTGAAGTTGGTAGCGTCGATGAGTCCGCTATAAAATCAGTAGGTAAAGGAATTAACGATCTAGCCGCTGTGTCAGATGCGCTAGAGATTTTCTTAGGTTTTGTTGGAAACTATGTCGATAGCGCAAGCGTTAGTGATAGTTTTTCATATTTTCTTTCTTTCCTGCGTACTTTCGCTGACAATGCTACTGTTGGAGATGCTACATTAATAGATGTAGATAAAAATCTAACAGAAATTGGTAGTGTTAGCGAATCTACTATAAAATCAGTAAGTAAGGGAATTAGTGACCAAGGTTCTGTTACCGATTTTGGCGCACTATTTTGGCAAGATTACACGGTCGATATGACTTATTTTGCCCAAGACTTTGTTGGTAACTCACAACCATTTTGAGGTTTAACATGATTAATGAAACATTGAAATTAAGCGGTGAGCTTACCATCGTCCTAAAAGACAAAGACGGTAAGGTCAAAGAAGAGCGCAAAGAAAAGAACTTGGTCGTAGACTCAGGTCTCGATTTCATCTGTTCGCGTATGGCTGGCACTGCGTCATCTGTTATGGGATACATGGCCGTAGGTTCTGACAATACTGCAGCTGCAGCTGGTCAGACTGACCTTTTAGGTTACTTGGGCACACGCATAGCTACTGATAATAACGGTACAGCTACAAATAATACTGTGACTTACACTGCCACTTTCGGTGCTGGAGTAAGTTCAGGCGCAATCGTAGAAGCTGGTATTTTCAATGATCCTAGCGTTGCTACTGGTGATATGCTGTGTCGTACAGTATTCGCCACAGTTAACAAAGGCGCGGAAGATACTATGAGTATTACTTGGACAATTACTCTTAGCGCAGCCTAATTAGCATAAGGGGCACCATTAGATGGCTATCATAACTCGCCAAACAACAGCTACGGGTGTTACTAATAAAGGTGCCCCTCTTACTAATGCTGAATTGGACGCTAACTTTATTGAGTTGCGTTCACAAGTTTTCTATGTAAAAGCAGCAGAAGCCATTGCTAAAGGTGATGTTGTTTATGCGTCGGGTGCTGTAGGCGCGTCCGGCACGATTGAAGTTTCTAAGTACATCGCCAACAATACGATTGAAGAATTATACGTCTTAGGTGTAGCTGATGATGCTATGGCCCTAGGCGAGTTCGGCAACGTAAAGTCGTTTGGCGAGATTCAAGGTATCGCTACTAACGGTACCGCACAAGGCGAAACGTGGGTAGACGGTACGGTACTTTATGCGTCGCCAACCACTGCGGGTGGACTTACTAATGTTGAGCCTACCGCGCCCAATCAAGTAATTTCTGTAGCGATGGTTGTGGCGACGCACGCCTCGAACGGCACGTTGTTTTGTCGCCCCATTACCGGATTCCACCTCCACGAGCTGCACGACGTAGCCACTACAACTGCTACTAGCGGCCAACTTCTCACGTGGAACTCTGCGGGGTATTGGGAGCCAGCTGACGCCCCCATCTCACTACCTGACCAGACCGGCAACTCAGGTAAGTACCTAACCACTGACGGTACAAACGCCTCATGGGGCGATGTCGCTCTACTTCCTACTGGGTGGACAACTGAGGACACAGGCGCAGGTATCGTATTTAAGTACAACGGTACAGCGCTTATGCGTTTAGGCCGCACTGGCAATTTAGAAGTAGTTGGAAGCATAGATAGCGTTGCATCTATTGTATAAACATACTACTATAGGTTTTTAAATACAGCCTAGTAATCCTTCGGAGGTCGAAAATGGCTCAGACTTATACTAAAACTCTCAAAAAAGCTGTTCCTACTGTACGCACTGCTGACGGTGTTGTTACTGAGTGGGAATTGGAAGTAATCTGCGTTGCTGACTCTAATGGTTGGAAAACCACTTACAATGAGCGCGAAGAAGTAGAATACTTAGGTAAAACCCCTGAGCAGTTTACAAAAGCTGAGCTGTTGGCCATGGTTCAAATCAATGATCACGTATTTGACGCGCATTGGCAAGCCCACAACACTCCAGCCGTTACTGAGCGCAAGCCTGACTTCCCATTGACGTCATTGCCTAACGAGTAATGCGTACCGTAATGTTAGCAGCGCCGTCTTACGACGGCACTGTTGGTGTTTGGCACGCGTGCGCTTTATCGGAAACAGCTAAAATCGGTATACAGAATGGGGTTAATATTATCCCTATCTATATGTCGTTTGATAGCCTTGTTCAGCGTGCTCGTAATGACATTGTACAGCTTGCGCTAAAAACGGGTGTAGACGACTTGGTGTTTATTGATACTGACCAAGATTGGAACCCCCAAGACTTCTTTAAGCTTTTATCTCACGATGTTGACGTCGTTGGATGCCCTGTACCAAAAAAATCTGACGTTCCTACATACAACATTAAGTTAGTTTCCAAACCTTATAAAGTTTTGGACAATGGCTTAGTGGAAGTAGACTCCGTAGGGACAGGTTTTTTACGGGTTACCAAAGATGCTTTGCAGCAACTGTGGGACGACTCTGAAGAATATTCAGAAGACAATAAGACATGCCGCATGGTATTTAACATTGGTATTGTTGATGGAAAGCTACACTCTGAAGACGTTATTTTCTGCGCAAAATGGAAAGCTCTTGGCGGTAAAGTTTATATAGACCCTACAATCGACTCTGCGCATAGCGGAGAAAAACGTTGGATCGGTAACTTTCAGCCATGGATTGCGCAGGTTACTTCTAATGACGAAGAAATATAGGTTTATTTCTGGACTACCACGCTCTGGGTCTACACTACTTACTGCTATTTTAAATCAGAACCCTCAATTTAAGGCGAGTATTTCAGACCCACTACATGCATATTGCCACTCTATTATCCGAGATACTGAATCTTCTGTTGGTGTGGGATCGCTAGTCCCTATTGAAAAGCGCAAGCAGTTAATGCGTGCGTTGTTTGATAGCTTTTATGCTGATGGCCCGGACGTCTGCTTTAATACTAACCGTGGGTGGTGAGCTGATACAGAGCTGCTACACAATTTGTATCCTGATTTTCGTATGATAGTACTGGTACGCGATGTACCTCATATCTTAAACTCCTTTGAACATCTCCATCTAAAAAACCCACTCACAATTAAGCCTTTGTACCACCATAGAGATACCGCTAACGTCTATGAGCGCTGCGCTATTTTAGCGGGTGAGACTGACCTTGCAGGGTACGTAAAAGGCCCGCTAGTTAACTTAGCGTCTAGTTTTGTTAGTCGCCACAAAGACAACATGTTGTATATAACCTACGGCACGCTAGTTAATTATCCTGCAGATGTTATGCGGATTGTGTATGAGTTTTTAGGTGAACCGTTTTACCAACACGATTTTAATAACGTGGAGTCGTCATACGATGAGTTTGATGACGCCGCTAAAATTGATGGGCTACATACCACCCGACGCAAAGTAGAGTATAAAAAACAGCCACGGGTTATACCAGATGATTTGTGGCAACAATATAAGCAACTAAATGTTTGGGAGGCTATTGATAAGTCTACCCTTAATTGGATACAAGGAAATTAACTATGGCGCTAGTAACATATGTAGTAGAAGGTGGTATTGGCAAACAAGTAGCATTTACTTCGCTATTACCCAAACTCGCAGAAAAGAACGGCGAACCTGTGCAAATTCACACTCCTTATGTAGACGTCTACGCAAATAACCCCCACGTCAAGATGGCGTTCGATATGGGATCTATTATGCTAGATGACCCTCGTATCTTAGCGTCTGATGACATTGTTTATGTAGAGCCTTACAAAAGTTTGTTTGTTCGCGGGAAAGATCACTTACTTAAAAGCTACTGTGATTTACTAGGCGTTGAATTTAGTACTGATATGACACCCGAAGTCTACACTGATCACCTAGCAGATACGGCTAGCAAGTGGCTTAGTGATGTCGGCGTAACGGGCGATTACATCATGGTGCAATTGACTGGTGGGCAGTCTCCAATCGGATTTAACCCTGCTAACCCCTATACAAGTTCTAACATAGCTAGGAATTACCCTCCGTATTTCGCCAATATGTTGGTGGCTATGTTGAAAGAAAAATACCCTGATGTAGCGATTATCGACTGCACACTGCCAAATGAAGCTGCATACCCCCAAGCTATTAAGTGCGATATGCCTTGGCCTGTTGTGTATGAGTTATCTAAAGGTAGTTCAGGGTTTATTAGTATTGATTCGTGTTTACAGCATTTTTGTGCAGGTACAGGCGTTAGCGGTGTTGTTGTTTGGGGGAATACCCGTTGGAACCAGTTTGGTTGGTCGCACAACCAGAATCTTTCATACGCTATGAAACATGCTAACGACTTTACACCTGTTGATATTAATGACCCTAGAAACATAATGATAACGCCGGATGTGTTAGTGCAGTTCTTTGATGAACATATTATGGGTAAGCCTTTCTCTGTGCCGAGTGTACCCCACAATGATTAGCGCCCCCGTTAGCATTGGTGAGCTTCTAGATAAGATAACAATTCTAGAAATTAAGCTCGATAAAATTACAGACCCTATTAAGCTTGCTAACGTTCGTAATGAGCTGACTTGCTTGCTAAATATTGTTGAAGGTATAGAATTAGATAAGCACCTCATAGCAGAGCCTCTACAAGGATTATCCCTTGTGAATCAGCAGCTTTGGGATATAGAAGACGCGATACGCATAAAAGAAAAACTCAACGAGTTTGACGACGATTTTATTGCGTTAGCACGGTCTGTGTATAAAACCAACGACCGCCGCGCCGCATTCAAGCGCGAGATTAACGTTTTACTAAACTCAACGCTAGTTGAAGAGAAAGAATACACCTAGAGGTTATTATGGCTATCAAAATCCAAGGTACTACTGTTATAGGCGATAGTTGCGACTTGCAAAACGTAGCTTCTGTGGACGCTACTACTAAAAGCGCTGTCGAAACTTCTTTGGAGTATAAATCTGACGTTACACTGTGTAACGTAGCCGCTGGTACCGATGCTCTTACTAGTAACACAACAGGTTATAGCAACGTAGCTGTTGGTACTAATTCGCTTCGTAATAACACGACTGGTATTAATAACACTGCTATAGGGCCCCAATCGCTCTATAGCAATACAACAGGTGCTGATAACGTTGCAATAGGATCATATGCTTTATACTGTAATACTACAGGAAGACGAAACGTTGCTGTTGGTAGTAGGGCTTCTTTCTTTTCTGCAAATACCTATGGCAATATTTCTGTAGGATATGGTGCGTTAAATGCTAGTTTAAGTAGTTATAATCTAGGAATTGGGGTAAATGCCGCTAGAGCTACTACAACTGGCGCGTACAGCACTGCAATCGGGCATAACGCTCTTAGATTTAACACACTTGGAAATTTTAATACTGCTCTAGGGCCATCTTCTCTTTTTTCTAATACCAGCGGAAATAACCATATTGCTATAGGATATGGAGCTAGTAGATCTAATACAACAGGTAGTGATTCTGTTGCTGTTGGTACTAATTCGCTTCGTAATAACACAACTGGTAGTAATAATACTGCTGTCGGTACTTGCGCTCTTTATTCTAATACAATAGACGAAAGAAATACCGCAATAGGAGCTTTTGCTGGAAAGGCACATACCTCTTATGGAATTGTTGCTATAGGCTATAACGCTTTATGTGGTAGTCCATCTGCCAATGGAACAGTAGCCATCGGTGAATGTGTTATGAGCAATGATGGCAATTTTGGTAGTAGTACAGTGGCTATAGGTCAATGTGTTCTTAGTGCTAATACTTACGGGAATAACAACGTTTCGATAGGATTTAAGTCATCTATAGCTAATACAACAGGTTATAATAATGTAGCGCTTGGTTATGTGAGTATGTCCAGCAATATAACCGGTAATAGTAATACTGCTGTTGGCCTTGCTTCTCTATATGGAAGCACTACTGGGTCACGAAATACCGCAATAGGACTGAGCACATTGAGGTGTAATGCGGGAGGTAATAACAATACTTCTGTAGGCTACCAAGCGTTGCGGGCCAATACAGCATCTAGTAACACCGCAGTAGGTACTTGTGCTCTTTACAGTAATACGACAGGTGATGGCCACGTAGCTCTAGGAGAATGCGCACTAAGGAACAATACAACTAGTGATTGGCACGTAGCTATTGGCTGTGGAGCACTCTTAAATCAGAATGGGGGCGGTGACCAAATAGCTATTGGCTATCAAGCATTGTGTGCTGCTACTACTAGTTGGGACAACGTTGCGCTAGGCTTGTGGAGCTTGTGTAACGTTACTTCGGGTAGCGATAATATCGGTCTAGGTTACCAAGCAGGCTATGGAATTATTTCTGGCGCTTACAACGTAATTTTAGGAAACGGCGCAAGCTCCGGTGACAATGGATCGTGTAACGTCGCTATTGGTAAGTGCGCAGGGCCAAGTGTTTTCCCTAGTACTACTGGCACAAATAATATATCTATTGGCGCAAACACTGGTAGGTCTAGAGGTAGTGCCGCTGCCAATAACACGTACATAGGTGCAGCAGCGGCATGTAGTGGTACTACAACATACACAGGCTCTAATAATATAGCTTTAGGTTACAATGCGTTACCTAGCGCTGCTGCAGTATCTAATGAAATCACACTGGGTAATACTAGTATTACTAGTTTAAGAATTCCGGGCTTACAGTCCGGTGCCACTACTGGTGATGTACTTACTTATGATGGATCTAAAATAACACTAGCTGCCGCTGGCGGTGGAGTTGAATCCGATGCAAGTTTTAACACTGTGGCTGGTACTGATGCTCTAGCAAGTTTAACTACAGGCTCTAGCAACGTTGCTGTAGGTTACGGTTCTCTTTTCAGTAACACAACAGGGTGTGATAACACTGCCTTAGGTACTTGTGCGTTACGTGCTAATACTACGGGCGATCAAAATACCGCAGTTGGTATGCTTGCTTCTAACAGTAATACTACCGGTAGGTGGAATACTGCGATTGGCAAACTTGCTATGGCTAATAACACTACTGGCTGCCTTAACACTGCCTTAGGTTTTAGTGCTCTTGGTTATGCTAATACAACAGGAGATGGCAACACAGCTTTAGGTGGGTATGCTGCTAATTACGGCACAACAGGCTCTCACAATACCTCTGTTGGATATTGTAGTGGGGGTAGTAACTTAACGACAGGCAGCAATAATACACTTTTAGGTTATGCTGCTGTACCAAGTTCTACCGCTGCTTCTAACGAAATCACATTAGGCAACTCTTCAGTTACTAACCTTCGTTGTAACGATACAACTATTTCTTCACTATCCGATGAACGTGATAAAGATGAAATTGAAGATATCCCATATGGTGTTGATTTCATCAAGGATCTACGTCCTGTTAAGTTCACATGGAAACGCCGTGACGGATCAATGGAAGGTAAGGTTGACATTGGTTTCATTGCTCAAGAACTTGATGCTGTGGAAGAGAAATGGCAGTCACATCCGTATACCCGCCTAGTCCACAAAGACAATCCCGAGAAGTGGGAAGCTGATCCGATGAAAACTTATCCTATTGTCGTAAACGCTATCAAAGAGCTAGATGCTAGGCTAACGACGTTGGAAAATACATAGGCTCTGATTGCTAGTATTGTTACAAAGCTGTATAATATTTAAGCAATTAGCGTGGGCAGAGCCATGGATCAGGATAGGGCACAATACAGATTCGAATCTGATAGACGACTTGATCGTATTGAGCTAAAGCTTGATAAGGTTGCTGATGCTCTAGAGACTCTTGCTCGCACCGAAGAAAAACTGCTATCTATGAATCAGCGTGTCGTGGTCATGGAGAAGAAGATGGAGGCAGGTTATGCCGAGCACATTAAGCTGATTGAATCTGCCAAAGATGCCCACATGACTTCCATGATGTTAGATCGTGCTCTTCTAAGGATTGATACCTTAGAAGATATCACTGCCAAGCTGAACTCGGCCTTTCTTGAAAACAGTCTAAAAACCAACGACCTAGTAAGCAACAAAAAAACCGTAGTGGCATGGGTGAGCGGTTTAGTTAGTACGGTTTTAGTCTGGTACTTCACAGCTAAAGGCGGGCTATGAACAATAGCGAAGAATACCGTGGTCTCTTAAGAGTGTTAAGTAGTATTGCTACGAGCCTAGAGCTACAAGACCAACGGGCAGGGCGTCAAGTTAAGTTATGTCTTGCGTTAGGTATTGCGGTTATTTGTTCAATAGCGGTGTTAGGGCTAACTATTGTCCTTTTGGTGGATATCAGGAGTCTACTATGATCGAATTACTTATCGGTGCAATAACTCCACTACTTAACAAGGTTATCCCTGATAAGACAGAGGCAGCTAAATTAGCCCATGAGATAGCAACACTGGCAGAGAGACAAGCCCATGAGCTGGCAAAACTTCAAATCGAAACTAACAAAGCTGAAGCTAGCAATCCATCGATGTTTGTCGCCGGATGGCGGCCCTTTACGGGCTGGGTGTGTGCTTCTGCACTTGCTTTTAATTATATTGTGTTACCTATTGCCAACTATGTATGTAGTATATTTTTAGATGTGCCTGTACCTACTCCTCTTGATATGGACGTCATGCTTCCTGTGCTTCTGGGTATGCTGGGTCTTGGAGGTATCAGAGGATATGAAAAAGTCAAAGGAGTGGCGAGATCAAAATGAGCGATAGACGATTAATTGACATGCTTATCCTCCATGAGGGTAAGCGACATCATGTGTACGAGTGTTCATCCGGCAAGCTTACTATTGGTGTAGGGCGCAACCTTGAAGATCTAGGGCTAACAGATGGCGAGATAGATTTCCTGCTGCGCAACGACCTTATGCGAGTACAGGCAGAATTACTTCAGTCTGTTCCTTGCTTTAGAAGACTTTCTGAGACTCGCCAAGACGTACTAATAGATATGTGCTTTAATCTCGGCATTAGTCGTCTCATGCAGTTCCAGAAGATGCTCACGGCACTTGAGATTGGCGATTACATGGAAGCCGCTGCTGAGATGCTTGACTCTCGATGGGCCAAACAAGTAGGTATACGGGCTGTTAGGTTAGCTAAAATGATGGCTACTGACGAGTGGCATATTTGATAGAGTGTACTAAGCTTATAATAGTCAGTTCCCCTGACTGACTAGCATTTTAGTTATACTCCTTATATTTCATGATATTCCCCTAGGAAACTAGGAGTTTTTTCTTCCTAGCGGCCTGAGTACTACTGTAATATACTGAATAAGAACTACATTTAGGGTATTCACATGGTCGCTTTAAACATTCGCTCTTTCGATGGCATTTCTCCGAAAATTCCAGCGCGGTATCTAAAAGACTCTCAAGCACAGATTGCGGATAATAGTGACGTGTTTAGCGGTAGTTTGAAGCCTATTAAGGCTTTGGGTTCTCAAGTTGCTTCTGTAGGCACTAATAAACAGACGATCTACAAGTTTGGTCAGGACGTTGATAATCCTGCTACTGGGTGGCTCTCTTGGAGCACAGACGTAGATGTTTGTCGTAGCCAGATCGCAGGTGATACTGAAGAGTGGACATTCTATACGGGCGATGGGTATCCCAAAGCTATCCGTGCTGGTGCCACAGGCTCTCCAATTCATTTAGGCATCGCAGCTCCAGCAACTCCGATATCAGCAACTCCCGGCGTTCCCCCTGCAGATGTTGATCAGCTAGTCGCCGAGACGCGTGTATACACTTACACATATGTATACAAAGTAGGAAGTCGCAGTATTGAGTCTGCCCCCGCTCCGGCCTCTGGCACTGTAGATATTTACCCCGGCCAGAACGCCATTTTAGGTAGCGTTGGTACTATTTCTTCGGGGTATAACGCAACGCACGTTCGTTATTACCGTGCGGTTGACGGCACGTTTTTGTTCGTAAAAGAAGTAACCTACGCTAGCGCACTAGGCGGCACTACTGACACTGTTGATCCAGAATTGCTCGGTGAAGTTATCCCGTCTTTGGACTGGCTAGAACCCCCCGACACGCTGAAGGGCTTAATTAACTTACCAAACGGCGTGATGGCTGGTTTTGATGGGCGCGATGTATTTTTCTGCGAGCCTTATGTGCCTCATGCATGGCCAGATGCTTACCGCCAAACACTAGATTATCCTGTTGTAGGACTTGGCGTTATAGACACGACCTTGGTTGTATTAACTAAGGGTACGCCATACTTTATCCAAGGTTCACATCCTGATTCCATGGTGGTTGTTCGTTCTGATATGGAGCAATCCTGCCTTTCTAAACGTAGCATTGTCAGCTTCAATAACACCGTAGTGTATGCTTCGCCTGATGGCCTTATGTCACTTAGTTCAAGCGGATCACGCATGATAACTGTGGATAGCTATACTCCCGAACAGTGGCGTGCAGCGTTTAACCCCGCGTCCATTGTCGGCTTCCATACTGACATGAAGTACGTAGCGTTTTATGATACAGGTACTAAACAAGGTTCGTTTGTTTACGACTTTAGTACGCAGCAGCTTACTCTCAACAACTTTTACTATGAAGTTGGTTACCATGACATGCGTGCTGATGTCCTTTACTTAGCTAGTTCAGCCGGAGCTGTTCTCCCGTGGGGTACAGGCAGTGCCGTAGCGTACCAGTGGAAGTCTAAGAAGTTTTCGCTCCCTCGCGTGTTAGGTATGTCATGTATGCAGGTTGAAGCTGAAAGCTACCCAGTTACAGCTAAAATATACGCTGACGGTAATCTTATTCATACACAGACAGTAGACTCAAGGTTTCCATTCCGTTTGCCAGCTGTATCAGCTAGGGATTGGGAGTTTGAACTGACAGGCACCCCTGAAGTTTTCCAAGTAGCTATTGCTCAATCTATGGAGGAGCTAGCGAATGTCTAGTAAGCCCGGCTCAAAGTTACCTACAGTCACCTCTAATATACCTAGAGATTTACGCACTTATTTAGATCGAGTTCGTGATGTGCTATCTGGCGCAGGTGCCAATGGCCTTATCACTAAAGATGATTTAGTTAGTTACGGGATTATTGACCGCAACGGCAACCTAATAGATCAGGACTTCGAGCGCGGCGGCTATGTTACTCCCTCGCCTGTTACTGGCTTCACTGCCACAGGCGGGTACCGCATCGTTACCTTAGATTGGGATTTACCCTCTTATTTGGGCCATGCGTATACAGAGATTTTAGCGACTGATCCTTTTGATACACTAACACCCCCCGCCGACCTTACTCCGTTTCAAGACGTAGAGAATGCCGTTGTCGTAGGTATCGCTGGCGGCGCTGTTTATAGCGACCCTGTTGGCGGTAGCAAGTCTAGATACTACTGGGCTAGGAACGTAAACATTGCAGACGAACGCGGCCCAATTAATGCTGTTGGAGGCACACTTGCTGAGACTGCTGTTGACGTAGAGTTTCTGCTAGAAGTACTTAACAAATCAATAACTCAAAACGAGTTAGCTGACGATCTAGCGGGTAGGATTGATCTAATTGACGCTGATTCCACTGTCGAAGGATCAATTAATTACTACATTGAACAAGTAAATAACGATATAGACTACATAGAAAACACTACTATACCGACCATAAATAACAACGTAACTAATATCAACAACCATGTTGAAGCTATTGCAGATGCAGTTGCCTATGACCCCGCAACGACATACCAAGCAGGGGACATGGTTTACTACAATAAGAAGTTGTATGAAGCTAAACAAACTACAACAGGTAACGTGCCAACTAACACTACCTATTGGAAAGAGCTAGGCAACTTCAGCATACTTAAAGAAGAAACTGATACTAGCTCGGCGGCTATCATTGCACTTAATGATGTTTCAGCAACTTCTGATTCAGCCGCTGCTAGAGCGCTTTGGACTATGCAAGCCACAGTTAACGACCCTAATACTGGTTTAGCAGCTGCTCATGGTGAAATTACATCCCTTAATACCATAGATGTAAATAGTGATTCTGTCTTAGCTAGTCAATTCGCTACTATAAAAGCCTCAGTTAACGACCCAAATACTGGCTTAGCCGCCGCTCATGGTGAAATTACTTCACTTAATACTATAGATGTAAATAGTGACTCAGTTCTAGCTAGCCAATTTGCAACTATAAAAGCCACAGTTAACGATCCTGATACTGGTCTAGCCGCTGCCCATGGGGAGATTACATCTCTTAATACCATAGATGTAAATAGTGATTCTGTTTTAGCTAGTCAGTTCGCTACTATAAAAGCCACAGTTAACGATCCTGATACTGGTCTAGCTGCCGCACATGGTGAAATTACATCACTCAATACCATAGATGTAAATAGTGATTCTGCTTTAGCTAGCCAATTTGCAACTATAAAAGCCTCAGTTAACGACCCTGATACTGGCTTGGCCGCCGCACATGGAGAGATTACATCTCTTAATACCATAGATGTAAATAGTGACTCAGTTCTAGCTAGTCAATTTGCAACTATAAAAGCCGCAGTTAACGACCCAAATACTGGCCTACCAGCTGCACATGGTGAAATTAATGAGCTAAATAATATAGCAGTAGACAGTGGTTCAGCATTAGCGCAGGCGGTCTTCCAAGTTAATACTACTCTCTATGATGGTGAGGACGCTCTAACTACTACTGTACAGACCAACGCTCAATCTATTAACGGCATCCAAGGTAAGTATTCAGTAAAAGTAGATAACAACGGTGCTGTTGCAGGTTTTGGTCTTATATCTGACTTGAACGAGGCGGGCGGTGCAACTACTGCATTTGGCATTAACGCTGACCGTTTCTATATTTATCCAGACACGGATTACTCCCAAGATACAGCACCTGCTGGTAGCTTAGGCCAGCTGTGGTATGACACTGACGACAAAATTTACTACCGCCACAACGGCTCTGGTTGGGAAGTATTTACCCCCACCTCTCCGTTTATTGTACAAACTACGGATCAAAACGTGGGTGGAGTGAATGTCCCCGCAGGTGTGTATATCGACACAGCGTTCATTGCTGACGCAAGTATTACTAGCGCTAAGGTAGGCATTGCTGCCATTGACGAAGCTAAGATTGCTGACGGCGCTATTACTAACGCTAAGATTGACGATGCAGCTATTACCAATGCGAAGATAAGCGGTACGATTCAGTCTAGCCTAAGTACTGTGTCAGGGCGTCCTTACTGGTACATTGATCGCGGTGGCGATGCCGAATTTAGTCGCGTTGCTATTTATGCAGATGATGGGACGCTACTTCTCCGCTCTGGCGGGTCTAGCTTAGATACAGGCGGCACGCTAAGTACTACTAGGTTTTTAGAAACGTTTAATTATACGTCCACGTCTCAGCTTCCTTGGACTAACTATTCAGGGTTAGGTGAACTTAGTCTGCCAACAGGGCTAGGTGAATACGATGGTAAAGTACTTCGCATCGGTAATAACTCCGGCAATGACCAACAATGGCTAATAGGCAATAATAGTTACGTTATCTCACCGGGTAAGCTTTATAGAATTAAAGTTAGAATTAGACAAACGGCGGGGAGCGGCATTCTCTACCTAGGCGTTGCTGGTCGTAACGCCACTGACACAGCGTGGGTAAATATTAGCGGTACAAACTCCACTAGTAGTCAGCATTACTTCGCTGGTGTGGGGATTAATGCGCCAACCGCTTGGACAGAGTATACAGGTTACTTCTCTTCAACAGGTAATGGTACTGGGTATAAGCCGGACTACACCAATCCGGGCGTGATGCACTCTAGCGCAAAGTTCTTTAGGCCGTTATTACTCGTAAACTATTCCGGCGTTGCAGGGGTTACAGAAGTAGATTATTTCCGCATCGAAGAGATGAACACTAATCCTGACGCCGCCGCAGACATGGCAAGTTCAGGAGCAGCCATTGGTGGCATGGGTAGCTTCCAGTTCATTAAGAACTCCCTCGTTAATGGAACGGGCAACAATGGCGAAATACAAATAACGGCGGGTAGGTTTTACCACCCTAACGGAACAAGCGTTGACGTCACTGCTTCCGAGATAAACACAAACTACGAAGGTTCTTGTGTCCAAGACAGATTTTTTGTTTTGTACTCTGCGTCTAATGTAAAAACTCGTTTCTCGTCACTTACTTTCCTTGCGGCAAACACTACTCAGTTTTTCATTGCTGTATATGACGATTACTATAAACGCTGGTTCGCTGTCGATAACTACAACAATAGGCAAGTATTTACGCCACTAGATACCGACTGCATTGTTGCTTATGGCTCTAAAACCACGGTAGGTACAGACACGGTAAACGATACTGGTATTGATCAGTTAGTTAGCCTTATGACAACTAACACCGCCTTACCAGAGGACAACGCTACAAAAAGTAGTATCTATCGACAAACTTCAGCGCCTACGGGCGGCACGTACTCAACCAACGATTTGTGGATCGATACCGATTCAGTGCCTACTACTGTAAGTCAGTGGAACGGTTCTAGCTGGACAGTTATAGGTAACTACACAACCGATACAGACCAACTCAATGACGGCGCTAACTTAGGTGGCACGGCGGAATGGACTGGAGTTACGGGCACTGGTAAACCTGCTGACAACGCTACAAGAAACACGATCTATAGACAAAACTCTCAGCCTACGGGTGGCACTTATGTTTTAGGTGATCTATGGTATGACACTGACGCTGACCCTACCGCGCTTTACGCTTATAGCGGCAGCGCATGGGAAAAAGTCGCTAACGATATAACTAACACTAATGAGTTAACAGATGGCGCAGGCTTAGGCGACACTGCTGTTTGGAATAGTGTTACAGGTACTGGCAGGCCAGCGGATAACGCAGACGTTACTAACTACGATGACACAAGGGTATCCAACTATTTACAAGAAAATGCTGTCACTCGCATAAGCAACCCTGAAGGTGGGTCTTACAACTCAAGCGCTTCATCTATAACTGGTTGTATTCGTATACGATTGCCTCAAGGCTTTACCAACACAATGATGTCGTTTGAAGTGGCGGTGTTTGACTATGGAACAAACACTAGTTTTACGTTGCATCTAAGTGGGTATACTTATAATGGCCCTTTGTGGACAAGAACTTCTGCTAGCTTAGTAGGTAGTACGGCGGCTCAAAACCGCGTAAGGTTCGGCACTGACTCGTCCGGTAAAGCTGTTATATTGATTGGTCTTACTTCTACTAGTTGGAGTTACCCAAAAGTCGCTGTCAAGAATTGGGTCGGTGGGCATACTAACTACAGTGTATCTCAATGGAGAACGGGCTGGAGTATAGATGTCGCTAGTTCCGTCTCCGGTTGGTCGCAACACGTTGACTACCCTGACGCGCTACTTGATGCTAAATCCATAGTAGGCCAAGGTGCGTTTGCTACTGTAAGTGAGATTAACAGCTCTAACTATTCTACTTATATTAAATACCTAAGCGCAGACGCTATAGAAACAGGTACCTTGGACGCAAGCGCCGTGACTATAGCTGGTATATCACCGACCTTTAATATTAAGTCAGCGTCTAGCGGCGCACGCATGGAAATGACAGCTAGCACGATTAAGATTTATGATGCTACTGGCATGAGAGTTAGACTAGGGAATCTAGCGTAATGGCTTACGGTTTAGAGATATACGGCCCAAATCAGGAACTGTGGCTAGGTGTTACGGATAACCTAGTCGTATTCTATGAGCTTGTTATTGGCACTTATAGCGGCACACAAACTGACTTCGTGTTAACTAACCAGACTATCCCAGTCTCTGCTGATGTAATAGGTTTCGAGATTGTTAACGGCACTATGACGACTAAATACGCAGAAGTGACATATGTGTACCCTACTGGTCGCGTTTTGCGCGTAACGTCTGCCCAACCTTTGCCTAGCCAGACAGTTACTTACGCTGTTATGGGTGGGGTCGCGCTATGAGTTACGGCTTTAAAGTCTGGAACAATAGCGGTGATCTAATTATCAGTACTGAAGGCGGTACTACGTTATACCAAGAATCTACGGCTGAAAATGGCTCTGTCACTACTGGCGCGATAAGCGGGTTCAGGTCTACCGCGAGTGTAAGCATTCCTACACTTGGCGCTGAGTCTATAGTTTTTATACGCCCCACCACTAACGTTAAGGTGTTCGCGTTTACTACTCAGAGTGCCATTATCTTTTACTCGACTAGCGCTTACGTCACTATACAATACAAAATATTTAGATTGGTAGAAAACATCAGCGGGTTAGAAACAGGGTACGGCCTTAACATTTATAAGTCAGGCGGCAATGAGCTGGCTTTTTCATCCAATGCTCTAGCTGCACGGCTTCGTGCTATTTTGCAAAACGCAGGGACGTCATACTCTGGTAGTAATCTGTGGGTATCGGCTAGCACCATTTTAGGAAAAGTTACTGTGGCTGGGAGTGGAACTATTAAAACGGTGAGTTTCTACTGGACAGGTATGAATTTTACCACAGGGCAAGTTACCACTGTATTAGAGCTTATGAGCCAACAACTTACGGACAGCCCACAGCAACCATATACATTAAGCTCTACGCCCAAGTGGTTAGTCGCAGAGTTTTAGAGGGGATTATGAAAACTTACATAGTAGTTAACAACGAAACCGGAGAGATTACACGCGGTGTAACTGTATCTGACCCTATGTACATGGGTAATGTGCCACATGACGCGGAGACTGAGACAGTACAGGAAATGCCTGACCTAGATGTTTCAACAGGCCAGTTGATGGAGTTTTACTATAAAGACAGCAACGGCAATTTTATAGAGCGTGGAGCGAGGCCGAGTAACAGCCACATATGGACTGCAAGTGGGTGGGGTATTGATTTAGTTGCAGCTTCAGCTGAGCTACGAGCACAACGTGATTATCTACTGTCTAGTAGCGACTGGACACAGATTGCGGATTCGCCGTTTGACGCTACCAAGAAAAACGAGTGGCGTGTTTACAGACAAGCCCTGCGCGATCTACCCTCTGCATATGTAACTGAACAAGATTTCACCAACATTGTATGGCCTGAGAAACCAGTATGAGTACATCTCAGCTAGTGCTGTATGACAAAGAGCGCGTAGGTGCATGGGTTGCCGAAGAAGTCGATCAACATGGCGGCTGGGGTAGTTTTTATGCGTTCGGTGCGGCCATCGACGACGAGCTAGTTGCAGGTGTTGTCATCAATAATATGAACGGTGCAAACGCAACTTGTCACATAGCGATCAAAAAACGTACTAAACTATTAATACCTTTGTTCAAGATTGTCTGTAAGTATGTGTTTCTACAGTGTAAACTTAAGAGACTAACGGGTATGGTACCAACAAACGAACCTCACATTATCGCGTTTGATAAGCATTTGGGGTTTGAAGAAGAGTTCGTAATGAAAGATGGCGCTCCCGGCGCTGATATGATGGTTTTAGTTATGCGACCTGATAATTGCAGATGGTTGCGGGAGGATTAAAATATGGGTGGTAAAAGCGCACCTGCACCCGATTACTCAGGTCTGGAAGCTCTCGGCAGAGAGCAATTAGCGTTCTCTAAGCAACAGTACGCGGATATGAAGCCACTTGCCGAGCAAGTCTTTGGTCAACAGATGGCGGCTCAGCAACAGCAGATGGACTTCGCTGCTGAAGATAGAGCTAGGTCAATAGGTGTCTTTAGGCCCTTAGAAGATCAGTTCATCCAAGAAGCGCAAGCTTTCAATACTGATGCCCGACGACAAGAGTTAGCTTCTCAAGCAGCCGCCGCATCAGCTAATGCCTTCCAGAACATTCAAGCACAACAAGCACGTGGTTTAGCCGCTCGTGGTGTAAACCCTAACTCTGGCGCTGCACGTGGCGCAGATAGAAGTGCCGCTCTTATGGCCTCAGCCCAACGTGCTAATGCTATGACGGGTGCTAGAACAGCTGCTCGCCAAGAAGGACGCGCACTGCAAGCTACTGCAATCGGTCTTGGTAACCCTCTCGCTGCCAACTCACTTAATGCATACGCTGGCGCTACTGGCGCGGGTACAGCAGGGCTTAACTCAGCAATGGCTCCCGGCAGTCAATACATGCAAGGTCTTGGTCAAGCAGGTCAAACCATGGGCAGCGTTGCTGGCATGCAGAACCAAGCTTACATGCAGAGTATAGCCACTAAAGGTGAAATGCTTGGTACTGCATTGGGTACTGGTCTTGGTGCTTATGGTGCGATTTCTGACCGCCGCCTCAAAGAGAATATCGAAGTTATCGGCGCTTACGAAGAACTTGATCTTACCAAGTACAAGTTTAACTACATTGGTGATAACAACGTGCATGTTGGTGTCATGGCTGACGAAGTTGCAGAACTTTACCCAGATGCTGTCATCACTATGGACAACGGTTACTATGCAGTTAACTACGCAATGCTAGGCATTGAGATGGAAACCATCGGCTATGTCGAAGAGGAGACAGTATAATGGGCTTTGCATCAGGATTTCAGGCTGGCTTAGCTGGCGTTAAACAAGCTGTTGACATGCGTAATGAGCGCCTCATGAAAGAGGACTTTGCTCGCATTGCTGAAGAAAAGCAAATGGCTCAAGAAGCAGTTGACCTCCAAGACTTAAAAAATGAGCAGGGGCAAAACTACTACCAGATGGGTGAAGTAGATGCTCAGGGTCGTCAGACCTTTAGCGCGTTAGATCCTACCACAGGTGAGTATAAACCCGTTGGCGTTCTACCACAGTCAGGCCGCACTCAGTTCTTAGGTCAATCCTACGAGCAGCGTTTAGACCCCACGCAAATCCAAGGTCTTCGCCGTAACGCTATGATTGATACCATGATGAAGTACTCTCCCACCGAGGGGATCAAAGCCGCCGAAGGTTTGGCAAATATTGGGTACAAACAAGCGCAGACTGAGCGTACTACGGCGCTGACGCCTGAAGAAGTCAGAGCCATGCAAGCGGAGACTGCCCTTACTGGAGAGCGTGCTGAAGGCCAGAATATACAGAACAAATTCGACACTGCCGCCATACCTCTGAAGTTAGAAGGTCTGCAAGCCGGTCTTAAGGAGACTTACGCTAACATAGATCGCATGAAAGACATGACTCAGCAGGCCAAAGACGAGTTAAAATATAAGTACGCCGCACTGGCGCAAGACAACGACCAGTTCGTTACCACGAACACGCGGCTGCTAAGCTCACTTGGTATCGACGCGGAGCGTTTAGGTATTGAGCGATTCAAAGCACAGACCGATAGAATGGGCACCGAAGGTAACTTAGCTCTTGGCAACAAAAAGCTAGACGCGCAAGTTACTCAGTGGGGTAAAGAGAACGATCTTGACCTTATTCGCACTCAACTTGGTGAGCGTAAGCAGAATTTCTTGGAAGAGATGGGTCGTGCAGAACTCGCCATGAAAGAAGCAACCACTGCCTCTGACCTCCAAGCAGCAGAGCAAGCCTACGCGGCTAACCAGTTTGAGTTAGACAAACTTCAAGATGCTGATGCAGGACTTCAGTTAACCTACATGGCAGACGACCTTCGCACTGGTGACGAGCGTTTAGCCAACCAGTTGATCGATAAGAACCGTGACTTAATCATCGACGACCTGAAGAAAACTACAGGGCTAGACTTCGATGACATGGACATCGCTGAGAAAGATGAAGGCGGCTTTACCCTGATCTTCAAAAAAGACGGTAAAGAAATCAGCCGCCAAGGTATGTCCTATAACTTCTTGACTCGTGCTGGTGAGCAGCTGATGGGTATGCCTTCAGACGACATCGCTTCAGCGCAGAAGACTATGACGACTGCCGCTACCATTATGAAGTCTAAGGAAGCGACACTTGACCCACAAGATCTGGAAACAGATGAAGCCTATCAGACAGCGGTATCGCAGTACATGGCAGCGTCTGCAACGGTTAACGAAAGTGCATCG
>Ga0102954_1000065_pt1 | contig 29805 bp, 21 predicted proteins | sample SalPonA_C_H2O_MG_FD_78511 | JGI IMG/M metagenome (GOLD analysis project Ga0102954, IMG submission 78511) | Water microbial communities from South San Francisco under conditions of wetland restoration - Salt Pond MetaG R2A_C_H2O_MG | ecosystem: Environmental > Aquatic > Non-marine Saline and... | reverse complement strand
TCGTAATCACGCAGGTCGAAGATCTTGCTAAAGGCTCGATCTACACTATGATTCCATCAGTGACGTACCAGTCGAATGACGAAATTGTATGGTTACCAACCGTCAAAAATGCCGTCGCCGGTTCTGTTTCTGATGTAATTGAATTTACACCGCTGGTTGAAGGCGAGACTGATTACGTAATGACGCTGCACAGCGTTATTAATGACCATCACGAAGGTCGCTTTGGTTCAGCTGAGGCAGTAGATTTTGAGCTAGTGTTAGAGCGTCTGGATTCGGTTGCTTATGATGCTGACGGTTCCATTTCTATATTAGACGAAACTAATATTAAAACGGGCGGTGTGGGAATCCCTTTCACGACGGATTCACTGTACCGTTTTCGTGTACCTTCGAACGTTAAGATCGCCCCAACGCAAGTCGTAAAGTTTGTACTCAACACACTAGAAACCGTCGACCTTGATCTGCCGTCGCCCTATAACTATGACGGTGAATCGGTACGAAATGGCGCATCGCTGAACTCTCTCGGTGTAGTTGATAACGGTGATGTGTTGTCGACACGTTTAGAGTTAGTGCAAGGTTCGAGTGCCGGTCGGTTCACGTCACCCGTACTTGACTGTCCTTTTGTCGATTTGAGCATTACGCTCGTTGATGATCAAGAGATCGACTCAGTACCAACGGTGCGAAAGTTTACGCAGACGGGGGTCTCAGAGTTTGTTGAGTTTTTTGCGCTGAGTGATCAGGCACGTCAGGAATGGCTGACGGATGCAGATCAGATTCAGATTCGCGTCTCGCTCACAACGGTTGATCTATTCACGCCGACACTGGGTACAACGGTTTCGCTACAGGGCACATATGCAAAACCGCACTTTCAACTACGCTGGACGCTTGAGTCTGCGCTAACTGAGAGTGTAGTCGCTCGCCCCAGTCTTGCCGGTATTCACTTACTTAAAGGGCAGGCGGCAAATCTCATTAGCGCCGGTCGATCAAGTTATCGAGCTGAGTTTGATTTTAGACATAAAGCGTCGAAAACATTAGCACCTAAGCTCAGTGCACCTGCCAATCTGCTGTTTCAGAAGGTTGATCTTGTTAACATGCTAGGCTTTGCGCCACGTATGGTTGATATCAACGGTGAGCTTCAACGCTTACGCTTTGCTGACGTCAAAATCGACGGTCAGTTAGAGCATTCTCAACGCGTTGAAAATTTGCTGTATGCGACCCGCGCCAGACGTGTTGTGGCGCTAAAGTCTCTGTACAGCACATTCGATGACGTCTCAGGCTTTTCGCTAAAACAGCTGAGCGGTAGCAGTGAGGCTATCAAGTCGACGCTGAACACACTATTTGCAAGCTACGCGCATAAAAAGGCGGCGCTGATTAGTTTGAAGACACAACTATCGACCGTGGTTGTGCGTGCGTCTACGGCTGTGGTTGCAGATATTTCACAACGTCAGGCGAAGCTGTCGACTGAGTACTATATTGATCGTTCGCTGAGTACAGCACAAGTCGCTGCTCTAGCGTCAAACCGCTATCTTCGCACATTTAAGCTCTCGCGATCTTCAGCTGCTGAGCCGGTTGCGCGCCGCTATCACAAGGTGAATGTAGTCGCGCAGCTCAACCTGCGAAACTTGGGAGAGTCCGTCGTGTACGATTTCAGCTTAGCTGAGTCTAAACTTCGGGATAAATCGCTTGTTGTTGATGCGGCACAGCGAATCATTCACAAGTCGATAGCGGTCTACGGATCGTCGGTTTTGAATACGACTCCGCAGTCACGTGATATCAAAGCGTTTATAGATCGCTCGCGTGCGGCATTGAGTGCACGAGCTATCGAATACGGCGTGCCAGTACAGTCTGCACTGTCTGTTAGCGGTAGAGTCGAAAATGTTGATGCGGTTACCAGTGCAGAGCGTATAACGTACAGCACACATGCAACGCTCAACTCATCGGTACTGTCACGTGCCGTACAGTTGGGTGCTAGCAATGTTGTTGAGTTAGCACGCAAGTATGAGTGGTGGAGGCTTCTAGGGCTTAAGCGCTCTGAAACGCTGAGGCTACTTTTTCAGCAATCGCATGGCGCTGAGGCGGGTAATAATCCTGCGTCATTACTTCGCACACGTTGGGAAGAAAGCTTACCTTCAAACATGGGGCGTGATCAGAAATCAGCCTTAGATGCGACGGTCGATTTTGACCTGCAATCAACACTGAACGTTTGGGTTGACGGTATCCACGTCGATTACGTGCATTACCACACAGCTGAGACAGGTGTTGGCTCGGATCTCGTATCATATCGATGGTCAGATTCAGCACGGCGATTTGAGCGTCAACGTCCAGTGTTGGCAGAGTCATTGGCTGCACGGACTTCGCGTAGTCAAGCGCGTTCGACGGTTGACGGTGTTTCGGCGCATGCGCAGCGAAGTGTTAGCGCCGTCACGTTATTGACGTGGCTGCTACGCGAAAAAACGTTGCACGCTGAGTTGGATGCGCTGGCGCTGTCGTACACAAGTATTGCCTCGCGTACTGGTTTAACCGGCACAGAGCTTAAGCGGATTCTGAGCGCTGAAACAGTTGCAACGGAGATCTCAGCAGTTCTCAGTCTGAGTGAAACTGCAACCGTTTCGACAGGCTTGCAAAATACCTTATCGACGTACTTGTACAGTCGAGAGGTGATGCGCCAGCTTGACTTGTCTCGTCGCGACAGCTTACCCGCGCACGTCAAGTACAAGTCGCATTTAGCCTTCGCGATGAGTCAACTTGAGCTTGGACGTGAAGTTACGCTTACGCCTGAATTGATTGTTGAAATTGGACGTCTCGATACCGCAGGAGCGGCGCGATTAGTGACGCGTATTGTGAATCGACTCGAAAGCCAAGATCAAAATCGAGCGTACATTGTTGACGTGCTGCGTGAAGCCTTGTCGTCTCGAACCTCAATGGTTGATGCGTCTATTCACCAGTCATCGTTTTCAAGCGCTGTTTCGCGAATTCTGGAGCGTCTGTCAACTACCGCGATTTTCCAGTCAATCAACCTTCACGCGCTCAATAGCGTTGAGCGGGAGGCGATGACTGAATATGTGAGAGAGCAGTTAGCGTCTCGCTTCAAGATTGGCACGGTGTCGACGGTAAAAGCAGTTAAGTTCGAGTTATCACAAGTAGATACTGTGCGTTCTAACCCCGTCTTAGCTTTTGCGGGTGTGGGTATGGAGCGTATTCAGGCGGTTGTTAGCTATGAGTCACGAGAATTACACGCGGCAACGCTGGTTTTCGGTCAGCAGTTCAAAGTACCGATGTCTGTGCTACGACTTCGTGCACGATTAAAAGGTATCGGCATTGAGACTCTGCAAGTCAGTGTGACCGCTGACGTTAGACCGTCCGAGCGTTTTTTGCGTGATTGGGTGATGGGGTCAGTCGAGACTGTTCGCCCAACGTTTGCCCACCGAAATTTCTCGGTTCGTACGGAGGGCGTCAGCAAGACTGGGTTGTCAGAACCTCGATTTGCTATAACAAGCTTGTCCGGTCAGCCTTTTGTGAGGTTTGAGTTGAATGAAGTGCCGACAGAAGTCGTGGTACGACATGCAACGCTCGATCTGATGGACTTGATTGACGACGATGAGGCACGTAGCTCACAGCGTGGTGCAAATCTCGGCTTTACGTCGCGATACCGTGCGTACGTATCATCACTAGATGACTACGAGCACTCACGAACTGAGACGTTTGAGTCAGATCGTATTATGCGAGTTGCAGACGATTCGAGCGACCTGAATCCAATTTTGGTTAAGGACATTTTCTTATCCAGTCAGGATTTTGTTGCATCAGCCGCCGTGAGAGACACGTTTGAAGCGCTCGTCGATCAGACCTATCGTAACCTAACGCATGATGGTGGGTTTTCGACGTTTGAGACGAACGTCACGCTGCGTGATTACTTCACTCAGCATGCAATTCGGGACACGATGTACTATCAAGCGTCATCACTCTACCGACCGAAAACGGTGACAGACCTGTTGAATTTCCGCCAGCTGTTAGATTTTGTGGCGTTTGAGTCCGATACGGATTTTGCCACACAAGTTTACCGACAGCAGAAGTACCTCAGTGAACGTCCGATTGATTTGGAGAACTACCGGTCTTCCTATGGGCAAGCGCAGCCTGCGAATTGGACAGCGCTCGGCGGGTATAGCTCGTGGCTCACGTCAATGCCATTGTTTAAGCATGACGTGATTTATTGGCTGGCAGACTTGGCGTTTAAAAAGCATTTGGGAACGAAAGGCGGCTTAGGTCAAACAGCGTTCCAAGAGCTTCGTAACGGGCTGGTTTGGTTGGAGCAACTGTATCACAAGTTTGCACCAATGCTAGGTCAAGCGTCACCCTCAGCAACCGTCGATGGTGCGTCTGCAATCGAGTCGATTATGAAAGTGGTCGATGAGTCGCAAGCGTCAAATTTAGTGCTCAAAGATCAGCCACTCTCGCTCTCTGACGCCAAAGGCGATCAGCTGACTGAGTTTGGCATTCAATCTGCACTAGAGACAGTGCTGGGGTTAATCGAAGATGAGTCTGGCTTGTCTATCTACAGATCAAACCTTTCAGATGACTCTTATCGCTTTATTCAAGATGTGGGTCGAAAGGTTGAGACGGGTAAGTACTACAATGTCGGTCTCGATCCCATCGACCTTCTCGACTATATCCGCGATCAAGCACTAGCGTCACGAACGGAGTTGCTTGAAAACGAGTTCAACAGTTCAGAGACGGGTTGGTATTCACCTCGAAGAGCGCTCATGGAAGCGATTGAAAATGGCGACTACGAAGTTCTTCTTTATAAGAATGACCAAGGCGGTTGGACGTATCGCGAGCGTTATCCAGACGATACGCTGTATGACTACTATGTCTTTGGCTTCCTGAAAGGCGGCTAAAAATCAGCGTATTGACGCGTGGTTATTGATGTTATACACTCAAAGAGTACTTGCACAAAGGTGGTTAGCCTTTTCATTTACGATTCCTTGATTTGGATTTTGAGTAATTTTGCGGACACGTTTTAGAACGATGTCCGCTTTTTTTTATTCCCGAGGTAAGCATAAGCATGACATTTTCGATCCCATTTAATCCAACGCTGTCTGCGGAAAAGACCGGTGTTGGTAAGGGGTATAAGGACAGCGTTTGTGCTTACCCGATTGTCTTATCAAAAGACAACCCGAGCGAGGGTTTTGCTGAAATCCCGTCGGGCGCGGTTTATCTCGGCGTGTGTTTGTGTGATCAGACGCTTCATGTGGTTGCTGAAGTTGACAGTGAACAATTACCGGACATCGTGAATTTCGAGGTCTATCAGTTCACCCAAATCATGCCCAAGCTGAAATACGGACAGCGAACGTTCGTTGGCTACTGTGCGTTCGGCTCGCTACCACAACAGCAGATCGCCCTATTTCAAAAAACAGCATAGCGCAGCCTTCCTAAAAACATTACTTTAGTCGATATAAATATCAGCGTATTGAAAATATTGCTCTAAAGCATAATGTAATCAAGACGTTAAGAGCAATATCTGTTCCAGTTTGGAGGTTATCATGCAGCAGTCTGCGAATTTGATTGCGAATGTCGAGCCTAAAAATCGACCGGTTTACCTTCGATTTTTGTCGCCTAACGTGGTTGAAGTGGATCAAGACGGGTTTGCAAACTTTTCGTTTTTAGACGGTGAGAAAGCGGACAACCCGCCTGATAATCACACGCAATGGGTGTACACGTCGTACCCGTACTTGCGCACGTATTTTAATTTACCCACGGTCGATCAGCTTGAGATGAATGACGATATTAAACGTCATTTGCGCTATGAGATCGTGAAACTGCCCCTGTATGGCACCCTCGAAACCTTCGATTTTCAGCCAACTTACGATTTGCTGACGTATACGCCTGCGATTTCGTTCTACGGCAAAGACAGCTTCACTGTTCGTCCAGTGTGCCCTGAGTACTGCTTTGTCGGTGAGCCATTTGAAGTCGTGCTTGATGTGTTGCAGAACGGCAGGGTCTACATTCCAACGATCAAAGTGTTCGGATATTCGTCGATTCAGAATAAAGAAGTTTTTGTTGGTCACGAGGAGTTGTTCAAGTTCGTCGTAAAAGACGTTGCCTACAACTCAGAAGCGATTATCCGTGTCACGGTCAACGGTAAGACTGTTTTTGATGAGGCGGTCACAGGGGTGTTGGCAAGCAACTACCGACTAGCAGACTTTTACCGAGAGCATTTCCAGATTTTTAATGAGATTAAGCTCTACACGCTGAATTTCTTTACCCAGTCGACAGACGGTTCGACGAATTTTGACACTGAGACTTTGTGGATCGACGTCGTTAGAAATCTAAATGTCTCGCAGCGCGTTAGACGCCTGTTCTCGGCAGGCAAAATTGAAATGCAAGATGAGATCAATCCGAGTTTCGCGCTTGGCGACGAGATTGTAATCATTCCAACTGCATCGCATACAGATCAATACGTCGGTGATCCAACCCGCTACCCAAGCTATTTTGTGTCAGGCATCGACGGCGAGTTCTTTGATCTGACGACAGGGTTAGTGGCAACCGGCAATTCTGGTCGATACTTCGGTGCACCACTAGCATCGGACGGTGACACGTCAACGACGACCGATATTATTGCGCAGCTTCCAAACCCGTATTACGTGCAACGTGTCGAAAACGGTAAATTCTTCCCTGAGCGTTGGGTTTTCCAGAATGACTGGAGCGAACTCATGGATATTACAGAAGTTGTTGGGGGAACAATTGTAGGGCAGAAGGTGCCGTACGAAGGTTCTCTCAACTTCCGTGTCGTTTGGACGGGCGAAGAGCTGAGTGGTGCAATCACAAACGACGTTACGCTTGAGGACATGTTCTCTGGGTGGACGTTCCACTCTCATTCAGGTGATGCGCAGCCTGCAAATGAGACGGAGCGCACGTCTTGGACTTACGACCCTGTCAGCGACACGATTTGGTATGCGTTAAATTCAGGTACAGCTGCGTTAACTGTTTTTGACGACCCCTATCTGAATTTCACATTTTCAGTGCGAGCTACGTCGACGTCAGCTGACAATGACAGGATGGGTGTAGTCATTGCAGCGATGGAAGATGCTAACGGACGCATGCACACGATTTCTGCGGTGCGAAATCAGGATACCGCAGGTTGGACGTGGCGGATTTACTACAATTTTCGTCAGACTGGCTCAAAAGTGCTGGCAGAAGGCACTGACCTTTTGCCACGAGTCACAAGTGCGTCAAATCCAAACGGAAACTGGAATCATTTCTCAAAAGGCACAGTTATTCGAGTTGTGCGAAACGGCAACTTAATCAGCGCCTACTCATCACCGCCAGACGGTGAAAACTGGTTAGAGTCGAGTCGGTTGTCGATCAATCTTGAAGATGATTCTTTGCTACACAAATTCTTTGGTGCGCAGCGCTTTGGTTTGGTGAGCTTTTCGCAAGCCAATTCGCGTTATGCCGTGCTCGAAAATTCGACGCTACCGTGGATCATCGATGCACGCTCGGGTCAGATTTTTGGTGTTGAGCTAGGTAAATGGACGTCGTCGTCGCGCAATATTTACTCGTACTACCCTGAAGGGCTTTGCTTCTACCAAGATGAAAAGCTTTATGTCTTCGTAGACGGCTACCTTCGCGGTTCAAAAGGTGCGACGGAGTACGGTCGACCGTTCCAAGGACGTATTGAAGAAGTGCCTTTGGTAGACGCTTAATTTTAAGGTGAAAAAAAATGTCGAATATCAGTCTTTACGCCAACATTGAGCGTGTTATTGAGACATCGATCACCAAAACGACGCTTCCTATTTTGCTGCGCCTGTTTGGTATCGACGTTCAAGTGTTCCGACCTAAACCCGACGAGACGTACGACGGTATCTACGGCGTTCATGCCGGTTCAGCTGAGACCGACTATGAGCAATTCACAACGCGTTTGATTCCCCCTAGCTCGGGGTTTTCAACAACATCACCTGATGTGTGGGGTGAGTTTGATCTTGTCCAAGTGTTTACACTGGGGGATATACAGATCAACGACGAGATTGAAGTGACGCGCGTCGACGGTGCAAAAACGCGTTTCAAAGTGACTGATCACATTACGCTGGGCGTGACACGTGAGTTGCTAGCAAAAGTTAGTCTTGTACCGCTAGCCCAGTACAACGCGTCATTAGTCGAGGAAAATGCGCAATTAAGTGCGCTACTGGGGGGCGAGTCGCCTACTACTGTAGATGGGGAAAATACAAATGACGCTGAATTTCTGAACGATGTTGCCGAGCCTGATCCGACTCCTGAACCTGATCCAGTACCAACTCCTGAACCTGATCCAGCACCGACCCCTGAGCCGACCCCTGATCCCAGTGTAACCGTGACGGTTCACGAGACTGACCCTTTTGATATTTACAACACCGGAGGCTCGTAATGGCGGAAATCACGACGACTCTTGCGCATGTTGTCGGTGCGATGATTCAGCGAATTAAGATCCTAGATCCGTCGGTTAATGTCATGTATGACCCGAGTCTGTCTTACGAGTCAGGTGTACGATCTCTGCGCATCTGGGATAACGTCGAGCCTAGTTCAATTACAACTACGCAATTACCTGCGTTGTTTTGGAACCGCTCAGTTTTACGACGACCCGACGGTTCTCTGCGCCACGCTAACCATACGCTGCGCGGAAACTCACACGAGGCATATCGCTATAGCCGTTACCGTGGTTACTTTGCGGAATTCGATTTTAGCTTTTTGTATTGCGTCGACTCTCTGAAGGATCTCGAAGTCTTTGAAATTCTTTATAGCGGTGAGTATGCATTGAACGTCGAAAAAACGATCAGCATCGATTTCGGTGGTGACGTTGGTGTACTGGACTATCGGCTTGATTGGCAACCACTGGACGATTTGCAGATTGAGGTTGAGTCCTCGTACTACAAAGCAATTGGCGCGAGCTGCAAAGTTCAGGGTTACCAAGTGATTGACCTGTCGGCAGATGATGCGGTGATTTTGTACCCACACCTTGACGTGTGGCTAGACGGGCATGCGGATCGAAATCTGGATGACCCTGAAGTGATTCAGGCGTACCGCGACGCAAGCGGGGCTAATGATGACTGAGAAAGTGAAGCGGGTAACTAATCCGCGTGACGAATGGGAAGTTGAAATGACTGTAAAAATTGAACGCAAAACGTTGAAAAGTTCTGTAGATCACCCGCTGTATTTGAGTTATGGCGGTGAAGGTATCGTGCTGGCACCGAAAGGCACGATCAAAAATATCAACCCGAATAAACTCGGGGCATTACCGCGCGGTGCGACTCTCGTCGACTAGCGGATATTGCATGTGTGACAGCTGTCTTGAGCTTGAGAATTGAGAATACTTTACAGATAAAATGGAGTCACCATTATGGCTGCACCACACGTAAGATTCAGTGAGGTTGATCTGTCACAGCGCGTACCGTCCTCAAATGGCGTTTATGCTGCGCTTCAAATCCCTCAAGCTAAGCGTGGGACGCTGGAACCTGTTTTAGTTACTAGCGAAACACAACTTTTAAACTTATTTACTCCAGCGGGACGCATCGAGGTCGGCTACGACCTTGCATACTATTCTGCGCTGGCATACTTGCAGAAGTCGAACAAACTTTGGGTACAGCGCGTCCTCAATGACGATGTAGCAGGTGGTGAAGCGTACGCCTTTGCAGGTTGCGCAGTTCGTGAGCACGAGTACCCTAACAATCAGGTACGCGGTGTTGTTAGTGCCGTTGTTCCTGACGCTGACCCAAGTGCTGTTGCAAAGACAAGTACACTTGTAGGTACAGGTACAGTCTTTACAGCTGAGCTGAGCGTCGGTCAAGTTGTGACCGTCGACGGTATGGATCTGACTGTTGCAGCGGTTGTATCTGATACAGAAGTCACTGTCGTTGAAGAGATCACAACAGCGATCACCGATGCGGCGATGACTGTTGCAGGTACAGAGACGCTAACCGGTACTCTGGCAGTAACTGACACGTCAACAACGGTTGTAGGTACGGGTACGGCGTTTACGACCGAGCTGACAGCGGGTGATGTTGTTACGATCAACGGCACCGAGTACACCGTTGCTTCAATCACTGACGACAGCAACGTTGAAATGACGGTTGCAGCGGCTGAAACCGTTGCAGGTCTGACAGCAACTAAAGCGGTTGTTGTAACGCTGACAGGCACTGGCAGTGCAATTCTGGTTGAGCCAGACGCGCCAAGCACAATGACTATCACCGGTATCGACACTGCGTTTATGGCGCAAGTTGATGCGGGCGACGTGATCACAATCAATGGCGAGCCATTTGAAGTAAGTGCAGTGGTTTCTGACACTGAAATCACACTGTCGACAGGTATCACTGAGTCTGTAACGAATGCTGCAATGTTCGTTGAAGGCAAAAACCTTGCAGACTGGGACGTTGGCTACTTCGATCCAGCTTCGACATTTGAAGTGGATAGCAACTGGGGTCAATACGACGCCTTCATGCTACATGCAGCTGACGCTGGCGACTGGGCAAACGACATTTCCGTTCGCGTTGTTAACTACGCTGAGCAGGAAGCGGTAACCGGCACAGCAACAGGTGGTTTTGCGGTCACACGTTTCTGGGCAGAGGGCGTTAAAGTTCGCGTAGCGAAATACGTCAAAGCGGCGTCTCAGAACGGTGTACCAACCACAGCGATGGTATCGGACGGTGACGTGCTGACACTGCGTACGTCTGGCGATGAGCGCAAGCTCTTTAACGGTTCGCTGCCAATCACACTGAACCAAGGCGACACGTTGGTTATCGTACCAGTTGAAACACTGTGTAAGACGCCTGATGCGTTTGCGTTGCAGGTTATGTACAAGGGCGAAGTGAAAGAGCTGTTTGAAGTCTCACTCAACCCTGCACGTCTGAACGGTTTTGGTCGCGCGATGTTCATTGAGTCTGTTCTTGAAGCATCTAGCTACATCCGTGCAATCGCACGTGCAGGTAGCGAAATGCAGATGGTACAGGACGGTATCGCTAAGCTGGCGGGCGGTGATGACGGCGGTGCAGTCACTACGGGTAATATGATTCGTGGTCTGGAACCGTTCGAGAACAAAGATTTTTACGCCTTGACCATGTTCCTTGACGGCGGTTTTGCGCAGATTCCGTACCAAGCGGCGCTGATTGCACTGGCTGAGAAGCGAAAGGACTGCGTGGCGATGCTTTCAGTACCTTACGACCGTGAGGCGTCTAGCAACTACCTCAACGAGATCAACGAGTTCCGTAAGCTCGATGCTAACTACAACTCGTCTTTTGCAGCCTTGTATTCACCACACGTTCGCGTTTACGACAAATTCAATGATCGTATGCTGTACGTATCTCCTGAGTCGTACGCAGCGGCTATCGTTTCTGATACTGCCGGTAACCGTGAAATTTGGTATCCAGCCGCCGGTTTCCGTCGAGGCATGCTGAACGTTCTTGACGTTCGTCGTCGCTACACCGGCGGAGAAATGGACGCGCTGTACGATGCGGGTATCAACCCAATTCGCTTCGCAGTCGGTCGCGGCATTCTCGTATGGGGTCAGAAGACGCTGTCAGCGTCACCAAGCGCATTGGATCGACTCAACGTTCGCATGCTGCTGATCACGATTCAGCCAGCGGTTGCGCGTCTGCTTGAAGAGTACGTGTTCGAGTTCAATGACCCGATCACACGGGCGACTATCACGTCTCAGATAAGTGCGTACTTAGAAAATATTCAGGCGCGTCGCGGTCTTTACGACTACCACGTGATTTGTTCTGAGGAGAATAACACGCCTGCTGATGTTGACGCAAACAAGCTGAACGTTTGGATTTTCGTCAAGCCGACCAAGTCTGCCGAGTTCGTGAAGCTGACTACAGCAATCACAAGCACCGGTATGGACTTTGCACTTGCCGCTGAACAACTTTAAGGAGTAGATCATGGCTAGACCACAAATCACGCAAATTCGTCACTCTGTCGACTTTGCGCAGAATCACCGTTGGGATCTTCGTTTCACACGATTCCCTACGGCAGTCGCGGCTGACTCCGAATCTTTGAACTTTCGTTGTGTAAGTTCAACTGTTCCCGTCAAGACGCAGACTCCAATCGATGTGAATATTCGCGGTCACCACATTCGCGTAGCGGGTGTAACCGACAGCGACCACACAATCACATTCAGCTTCGTTGAAGACGTGAGCAACACGGTATCTAACGTGATTCGTTCATGGCGTGAAGCGATCTGGGAAAGCAAAACCGGTATCTCTCGTCCTTTCAACGAGTTGGTTGCGACTATCCAGATCATTCGTCTGAATAACCAAGATGAACCGATTTGGCAGTATGAACTGTCAGACTGCTTCCTTGAGAGCTACACCGCAGGTGATCTCACAGGTGAAGGTGGTGATCTGATTCGTCCAGAAATGACGCTGAGTTACAACTACTTCACTGACGGCGCAGTTTAATCCGTCTTTGATACTCGCACCTACGGCGTTCGCGCCGTAGGTGTCTCTCTCTTTTTTCAGTCAATTGACTCTTCTTTAAAATCTTTAAAAATTCCCAGTATCTCTATGAATTATAGAGATTTTATGTGCGTTTTGCAAGTCAATACGTCGATAAAGATTTTAAAGAGAAGTTAATCCTCGGAGGTTGGCATCGTGGCGTTTCTCAATAACATTACACAAGTTCGCAATGTCGAGTGGGCGACCTCTTATTTGTGGGACGTTCGATTTTTAGGTGCGCCATCTCCCTTCCACAACTGGTTTCCAGCGACGGCGGTAGAGCAAGAGCTTCTAACGGTAAACGCACACAGTTTTGAAGCAGGTCTGACGACGTTCGATTTTCCCCGCGCGTCTGCATCTAAGTCCATTACGTTGACCTTTTTGGATGACGAAAGCCATTCGCTTCAAAGCTGGATGCGAGGTTGGGTGGATAACACCATTTTCATGGGTGGGCAGTACGTCAACTATCTATCCGCGTCAGTAAAAGAGTTGCATATAGTCAAACTCGACCGTCGACGCAATCCGCTGTTCGATCAGCCTGAAGTCTTTTACGTCTTTCCAGAGGGCGGCATGAGTTATGCCGGTTCGTCGGAGTCGGGTGCACTGGAGTTCTCAGTGTCATTCCGCGTTGCAGGACGTGGGTCAACGAGCGGGCAAAGTAGCAACAGCGGCAGTGGTCAGCAGCTTTCCGCACTTTCAGCAGATTCTCTATCGGGATTTGCCGGTTAATCAACAATTCCCGCACCAAGCGGTTTGAGGTCAAACATGTCTATCAAAATTACTCTTGATACCCCCTTCGGTCAGTTCACGACTACAGATGCAAACGCACGCTTTCTCGTGCTCGGTAAATCCTTTGGCGGCTCTCCAATCAAAGCGTACTGGGTGCGCTCGCGCGAAGCTGTACAGTCACGTGTTCTTGATTTGCGTCAGCGTCAGCAGCGCATGCTCGGTGTTTTCAATGTCGAAGCCGCCGCTCTTACCGCAGCACCGCTTTCGATGAATTTTGAACCCGTCGAGTCTGACGTTACCCCTGAGACCGACGCATAAGCGTTTTGAGCACTGAGATTGAGATTATGAGCAGAGATTCTTTACCCGTCATAAAAGTCGACGAGTTGCCCAGCCGATTTCTCCCTTACCCAGACGGCACCGTGATTCGGTACTATCCGTACACGTTTGGTGAAATCAAAAAGCTTTCGCAGATGCAGGGCAATCCAGCCGAAGTTTTTCGTGTCATTTTAGGTGGTATCGAAACTGAAGGCGTGGAGTCGAGCGACATCACGTTAAGTGACTTCCTATTCATCGCGCTTTTGCGCAAGCTTTCCTCACTGGGTAGTTCGACGTTCACGTTGACTCTGCCGTGCGGCAATTGCTTTGAATCGGTCACGAAGTCTTTCACGACTGATCAGCTGGAATTCAGCGATCTTGAGGTGCCCGCGCTACCTGTCACATTGACGTTAGGTGCAGCCGACACCGAGTTACAGTTCAAGCCGCTCACAATTGGCGGATTTCTGAAGCTGTCAAACGCGAATGCACTTGATGATGAGTTGGCATTATTAGCGGCTGAGGTCGTTAATCTTGACTACGACGCCGCGCGCAGCGTGATCGAAAACTCGACAGGTGAAGATCTCGAATTATTGTCTCAGGTAGATGAGTATCTATTTCACGACGTGAAGCCGCTCGACGTTGAATGCCCCACGTGTAAACACGTGACGCATCAAACGCTCAAAGGGAGGGAAGATTTAATCCGTCCCTTTCGTCCAAACGACGACGCTGTACGAAATCGAATTCGCTTTGGCGTATAAACTCAATACCCCAGCACCGCTCTCAGATCCGATGGATTTTGCAGAAGTCCGTTGGCTATATGAGCGTTTGCTGTCTCAGATCAAAGAAGAGTCTGCCGCACGATAAATTTGAGGTGCATCATGGAACTTTCTGACGATTTGAACCCGCTAGATAATCCGATCAATCCGAAGTCTCGCAAAACACAGCAGCTTGTCCAGCAGGCATCTGCAATGGGAGCGGGTGCGGGCATTCAAAAACCACGCTCAATGACGCGTGCAGGTCAGTCTATATCCCGCCAGCCAAGTGCAGTCGATAGTGTACAAGGTGCAGCACAGCTGTATATGCGGACGCCCAATGATGCTGGAAGCTCAATGCGCGGGTACACGACTGCGCGCGAGCGCGTTCAGCCAAATTCTAAGGCTGAACGTAATCGCTTTTTTGTCGGTGACATGCTTGGCATGTACACGACGACATTGGAAGCACTGAAGCGCGACAAGGACGGTTTGACTGCGCTAAAAGCGTCGAATAAGACGCTTCACGATCAGCTTTTAAATGATGACCGCAACTCAGAGTTGGCGGATATCATGGAACGCTATCTAAATGGTGAGTCAATCAGCACAGCGGACGCTGCACAGGTGTCTAAGCTTGTTGGCGACTTCACCAAGGCGTTTGAGGTTGCTAAAACTGTTCAAGTCGCTGCGGGAGATGAAAAACAGATTGTTGACGAAGCAACCGGCATTACGACAGTTGTGCGTGAGATGCGCGGTTTAAACGTTGACGTAAATGCGATGCTGGATACGCAGCAAGACATTCTCAAAGATACGCGTCAGTCAGAGTCCGCTCGACAAGCCGCACTGCATGCAATGGTCAGTCAGTTGGCTGATGTCGGTGCGATTACCGAAGATGATCCACGTGTTGCACGACTGGATGAGTTGATTGCCCAAGGCAAAGATATTTCAGCGCACGACCAAGCGTTGCTGGACTCTATTGCAACCAGTCTGAACGATGAACGCGAGAATCTAGCAGACGCATTCAAAGAGCGACTGCGTGATCTCGGTGAGCAGCTGACTAACCCGCAGGCAGAAGCGTCTGATCGGTTAGCTAGCGCTGAAGCGTTTGCTGATGTGTTGGTGCGTCGCACGGGCATGGATCAGAACGATGAACGCTTACAGCGGCTCATCACACTGTCTCAGACGTCAGATAGTCTTAACGACACACAACTGCGTGAGTTAAATGAAATTTCGCAGATTCTTCGCTCGGAAGCCGAAGCGAATGACTTTATGCGTCTGGATATCTCCAATCTTCGTGCAGATCAGCGAGCGCAGTGGTTAAGCGAAAAGACACTAAGCCGAAAGCAAGCTCTAATGGATGCAGGCAGCAGCCTTGTCAAAAGTGGTAAAGCTGAGGGCGTGTTTGACTTCGTGATGAAAGCGCTGGGAATGGACGGTACAGGTGACCTGCTCAAAACAGGCGGTGGTGCTGTTGCCAGCGTGCTTGGGTCAATTGCTGCGTATAAAGTCACCAAGGCAGCGACAGGCGGAAGTGGTAGTGCGTTAAGAGCCGGTGCTGCTATGGCAGCTGATGCGGTAGGTCTGACAGGCGTTGCTGAGAAGCTTCGAGGCGCACCTGACGAGGCTCCTAGAACAGCGTCAACTGACGCACCTGACAGTCGAACAAGCTCGACGGATACACCGAACAATCGATCAGGTTCCCCCGATACTCCAGATAGCAGCCCTTCCAAGGCGAAAAAGTGGGGTAAACGTGGAATTATTGCAGCAGGTCTAGCTGCGATTGGTTTCGGTGGGTACAAAATAGCGTTTGATGACGAGGAAAGTGGCTGGGAGGGTAAACGATCTGCGCTTGAAGGTGACAGTTCGGCTCAGACACAACCTCAGACTCAGACTCAAACTGTTCAGCAAGCGTACACAGAACGCGAGGGTATCTCACCTCAGCGCCAGCAATTTGAAAACATGGCGGCGAAGGCGGAGTACGACAACAATTTGCCGACAGGTATGTTGCGCGCGCTGATTGAGCAGGAGTCTCGCTACAACCCGACTGCGCAAAGCTCCGCAGGGGCAATGGGCTTAGCTCAGATTGTTCCGAAATGGCACCCAAATGTCGATCCGCTTGATCCGGACGCAGCGATTCCGTATGCAGGTAAGTTTCTGCGTCAAATGTACGATCAAACCGGTGACTGGCAGCTGGCATTGGCAGCGTATAACGCAGGAATCGGAAATGTCCGTAAGTACAACAATACGATTCCGCCGTTTGAGGAGACGCAAAAGTACGTACCGTCTGTTTTAGAGAAGATGGAAAAGTACAGCGACATTCCTTACGTGCCAATGGTGACGCCACAAGCTGCACTTAAAAGCAGCGAGGCGTTAAATGCCGCTGCGCAGTTGGGCAGTAACGCCGTTGCACCTGCCGTTCCGATGTCAAAATCAGTTCCGCTGAATCAATCACCGTTTCAGGGCAAAAGCGAAGATCGCCGTGCAATTGAGGGCGAAGTTCGTGACCTGCAATCGTCTGTTGACATGACTACTCTCGGAGTCGGCGGAGCAGCACTGGCGACAGCGTTGGCACCGAGTGCCGTTAAATCAAAGGTTGCTGAAAAAGCAGCAACGTCGGCACTTGGAACCGGTGCGTTAAAGTTGGGCAGTAAAGCGCTTAAAGCGATTCCATTTATCGGCACTTTGGTTTCCGGTGCCATTGATATGGGAATGGGGATTGCAAACGCTGATGCTGCGTTTGATACCGAAGATCCAACTTTGGGGCAGTACGCTGCGTCAGGGTTTGGCGGCTTAGTGGAAGGCTTGACGTTCGGTTTACTGGACGGCGCGAGTCTCGCACGCAAGACGCATGAAATGGTATCAGGCATGCTGTCTGATTCTAGTGAAGAGGTTGACACTGTAACGAAGCAAAAACTGGCGTCAACAACGGTCAAACCGGAAGGTATTTCGGTCGACAGTGTTGATGCTAAAGAGCTTGTTAATGTTGCACAAAGCGAGATTGACTTGACGAAGATGCCGCCCGTGGTGGTGAAAGTTGATGCACCAAACCTGAAGACAATTCCGCCGCGAAATCTGAACCCCCAAAACACAGTTGGAGGGGCGATAGCTCCGCAGACGAATTCAGGGGCATCGAAAACACAAGTTGCGACTGCACCGCGACCTGCACAACCAGAGATTCGACGTGATCCTTACATCGACGACGTCCATTTGGGCATGATCAATCAGGTGTTGAGTTAACTGAGCGGGTGTAATGCCCGCTTTTCTTTTAAGCGTATGGAGGTGGCAGCATGGCAGAAGTGAGTCTGTTTGTAGATCAATTGCTGGGAAATCCCGACAAGTTCGCTGACCACCGCGTCCAGATCAATGGTGGAGGGATCAGCGCCGTTGGTTTTTTAAATAGCGCATTTAACCTGAATATATCTCCGACATGGGAAATGAACGACGGTGGTGTTTTTACGACCGGTAATAAAGCAATGGCTGAACTAGGTATCGATGCAGCTTTGACTTCATATATGTCAACTGTTGCGCACTGGCAAGCTACGCCTCGCCCAAGTTACCCCATCGACTTTACTGTTGTGTCCTACAAGCCGTCGATTGACGTGAGAACGGTTTATCGAGATTTGATGAAAGCGGTTTTGCCGGTTCCTGAATCTGGCTGGATGGTAACACCGCCTGCGGGCTATAAAGTCTCGCGACTAGAGACACAGGGGAACGCTAAGTACATTCCGCAAGGCACGCTCGATCTCCGAATCGGTAATTGGTTTTACCAGCGTGGTTTGATAATGACGTCGCTCAGTGGGACGTTCTCTCGTGAAGTTGTTCCGAACGGGTCACCGCTCTATCTTGAAGTGAACTTGTCGCTGACACCGTACCGCATGGTTGACCTTGCAGACATGGATGCAGCGCTGCAAGGGGGTTCAGGTGGTAGCGCGGGGTTGTCCGATCCGAATTCAAGTGTCGGCACTTAAGAGGGTCAATGTGTGATTGAGATTGACGGGCAGTTTACGCTGCTAATCAAAGTCCTCAAAGATGGTGCAGATTCCGGTGTCGTACTGGCTCCTGCTGACTTCGAGGACTTAATTCTAATTGAGGAGAGCGGCAACCAGTTGCCGACTTTCGAGTTAAACCTGCGTCTAATCAGCGACGAAGAGATTGCGCATTTCCACGAAGGAAACGTGTTACACATTCAGATCGGTAACCGCAACGTGAAAAACGACGCGTCGAGCGAAACCTTACTCGATGCGCAGTTTGTGATTTCTAAAATGATCGTTAAACGCGATGGGTTGCAGGTTCGACGTATGCGAATTCTGGGTGTATACAACGCGCTCGGTTACGCGACGCAGAAGAAAATGACAGCGACGGATGCGATGTGCGGATCAGAGGCGCTAGCTGAAGTCGCTAAGCGCAGTAACTTTGAAGTTGATACTAATATTGAAGCGTCAACGCACAAGCAGATTTGGATTCAGCCAAATATTACTGATAAAAAGTTTTTAGGTGAGATCTGGCGTCACACGTATGTTCAAGACAGTTTTCCCGTGGTGGGTCTAACGCTCAACCACAAGATTCGTATCATTGATCCGAAAAAAGCGCTCTCAGGTGAGGCAGACTGGACAGTGTCGTCGTATGTCGATGCAAGCAGCAATTTTCTGCACTGCCGCCGCAATTACGAATGGACATCTACCAGTGGGTTTGTAAACCACTGGGCGGGTTACGGCTTCGACATTCCTGAAATGGATCGTGACCGTGATTCGTATGAATACAACGATCAGACTGACGCAATCAAGCCGACGTTCTCGAACTCGGACGCATTTGATCGCAACAAAGAGACGCAATCACGTACGCTGTCTCAGCATTGGTATTCCGATAACTGCCACGACAAGTACTGGCACACGAAGTACGAAAATCTAACGTACCTAGCGCTCAGCTCGACGATTATGATCAAGTGCCAGCTTCTGAGGCACCCTGTCGGTGAGCTTCATGTGCTCGACACGGTGAATTTTCTGGATAACAGCGGCGATACGCCGTCGTCAGTTGCGGGTCTCTATTCAGGTAATTACCTCATCAAAAAGACGATTCGTACGATTTCGACCGGTATCTTTGATCTGTACCTTGAGTTAGTTCGCGATTCTGCGAACTTTGACGCACAAGGCTCTCGCCGCTAGAGGAATGTCGCTATGCTTATGAAATTTGCCGAGTGGTGGAAAAACGATAATCCACTCGCAGGTACACATGTTGGCTACGTGGCAGATAACAAAGATCCGCGTATGCAGGGTCGGCTTCGCGTTTGGATCGCGGGTCTACTCGACGATCCAGAGCGTGAAGAGAACACGAATCAAGAAAAAACCTCAAACGATCTAACGGTTGAAAAACTGCCGTGGTACTTACCGATGCAGGTGCAAGGTGAGCGCATTCCAGATATCGGTGAGCCGGTGCTTGTGATGTTCCACCAAAACTCGATTTATCATGGAATGTTCCTAACCGGTGTGAATGAGCTGGTTTCTCGGCACCCTGATGTCATGTCCGAGTATCCAAACCGGTACGGTACACGTGATAACTCAGGTAAGTCGACGACCGTTAATCAGCACCCTGACATTTTGAGTGAAGAGACGACGTATCCAGACGGCACGTACGTGCTCAATGACTCCAAGCACGGTCTGACGTTGATGCTCGACCCCTATGGCACAACACTAGAAGTTGACCGCTCATCACAGCGCGCAATGCTAAAGCTGGGTGATTCAGTTGTGACGATTACACCCGACGGTATTGCGTTGCATGCTAAGCATTTAACTTTGTCTGGATCTGAAAGCCTTACGCTTCAATCTAATAACGCCCTCATTAAAAATGCGCCTGATGAGTAGGAGGCACTATGCCCGCCGCTATTGTTGAACCGCTTGCTAAGCAGACAGGTACGTCGGTTGCTGAAGTCGAACGGCTTTGGCACAAGGCGAAGAAAATTGCCGCTAAAAAGTTCCCCGCAGACAGTGACGCTCTCTATCAGTACACCGTGGGTATTTTGAAAAGGATGCTGTCGGTGAGTGAGAGCGAGACGACTGAGTCGCAGGCTCGACGGGTTTTGAGATTGATTGATGCGCTAGATAAAACTTAGCGCCAACTGGGGTGGTTATGGAAGAAAAACGTAACGAACAAACGTTTGAGCAAGTTCGCGAGTTTGAGATTGACGAAAACCCCCGAGCATACGATCAAGATGACCTTCAGTTCAAGAATTACCGCGACTTTGCACCGCAAAACAGCTTTTCGTTTCACTCGAAGTCAGGCACGCTCAAAATTGAGCCGCCAGATGAGCTTGACGAAGAGGCGCGCCAGCCATATTTAAAAAACGTCACGCCGAAGCACCAAACGTACCGGTTGGTTCGCTGTCAAGTCAATGAGCTAGTGATTTCTCACGACTGTACGGTGATTTTGTATCAGTCGGTGGTGGATAAAATCACTGGCAGTGCGCCGAACCGTGCGCGCATTATCTGTTTTGATGACTCAGACATTAAAGCCGCAGAGACGATTTCGAACTTGGACATCATGGTGCAAGGTACGGGACGAATCTCAGGTGATCTGAAGACGTTGACGAATTGCACCGTGATGTACACCGCGACAACGGTATGGGGAGCGAATACTGCGCTTAAAGACCTCAACGGCTGCACGATTCGGGCAACCAACGGGTCTCTGACGGTTGATAACTTCGTCGATGTAGCGAAAGACTGCGATATTTACGTTGAAGGTGTATCGCTCACTTGCACCTCTTTTGTTAAAGACGCTGTGGATTGCGACGTCGAAGTACGTAATGTTTCAGGCACGTATTCTGACAAATTTGTAAGCGCATTTGATACTCGCGTATCTGTTGCGCAGTCCAGTGTAAGTGGATCTGGTACATTCATCGACGCACAAGAGTCGAGCGTGGCGCTGATGCAGACGTCGATGGGCGGGTCGATCACCGTTGCTAACGGTGGGAATCTTCACCTCGTCGAGTCTGACAGCTCCGTTGCAGACATTACGGTCACTGATGCTGATGTGATTTCACGTAAATTCACAATGGCAGGGCACACGACGGTTACGAATGGTGCATTTCACGTTTCAAACTACACGTGCAGAAACCTGACGCTAACGGATTGCGACGTTGTCATGCGCGTAGGTTCGGCTGAAACGGTCGGGATTAACGGGCGCAATACGTTGATTGAGAAGGGTGCGCTCAAGTCGCTGACGTTTGCAGGACATGGCATTACGTTGCAAGAAACAAAGACACAACAAGGCGTCGACATTGACGCCGTAGCGACGCGCTTAGAGAAGCTAACAACCGCGACAGATGCGAAGATTAAGGGTACAGAGGCGACTATCGCTAATGCAACCATCGGTGCAGGCTTCACGTGCGATACGACATCACTCAGAGCAACTGAGCTAACCGTTTCAGCCTCGCTGACGACGAGTTCCAAGTTCGTCAGTATCACAAAAGCCTCATGCGCTGATGCAACGCTTTCGGGTGTTGATATCGCCCTAATTGAAACGTCAGCAGGCAGTGCGACGGTGACTGCAAAATATGCACGTCTTGTCAGTGTGAGTGCAGGTTCTGCTACGGTAAATGGCGGCTTTGGTGTGCTTTCAAATGTCTCAGGGACAGTGTCTGCAACAGGTGTTTTCATTGCCGAAGGGTGCGGGACGTTGAACTGCGGATCAGGAATAATTCTACACGACAAATCTTCACCCGCGTGGGGCGGGCGCTTCAAGCGTGGTCTGTTTGCGACGGCTGATTTTGACTTCATTATTGCGTCGATGCTCGACATCACCGCTGGTTCAGATATCACCGTGATTTCCGGTGGAACGCTGCTTGAACGTGCAACACTCATAACGATGAACCCATAGAGAAAATTCACATGAGCGATCTCACGATTCGATGCGATGATCTGTTGTGTTCTCGCATCCAAGATCTTGTCGGCGGGCAATATCAGCTGTTTCAAGGTGCGGCTACAAAGTTATTGTATGACCTTGACGGAAAGCTGGGCGATTTCGACGGAATTTTCGATCTCGCGCAAACTCTTGACCCCGCCTCGATTGGTGCAGCGATTCAGGGCTTTGGAGGTGACCTTGAAGGCAGGCTTATGGCAGCGAGCGATTCGGAGTTTTCCGAATACGCCGATTGGCTCGACAACCTCACTTACTCTGACGTTCCTGACTTGTGGGAGTGTTTGCAACTCAGACTCGGTCAGTTTCCGATTCTTGAAGCGCTACAGATTCCGATGGTAGCAACCGATAACGCCGTTAAGCTGATGGTCTCGCAACTGACGTCAGAGCTAATGGCGAATTTGGACGTGTTCAGCTTTTTTGACGACTTGAGACTCGTAGGTGAAGCGACACCGTTCCCGAATCTGCTCGGATCTATCGAGCAGTGGCGCGCCGCCGCAAACGTGTTGTGCACGGGAGCAATCAATAATGATGCAGAACAGCTAATGGCGCGCGTTGAAGCGCAGTCGGCTGCATTGGGCATTACATCGAAAGGGTTTAGCCCGACTCACGTGTTAAATACAGCGCCTTTGAGTGCGAGTGCACAAGCGCGTATTACGACAATGGATACGCAAGTTGCATCCGTGACAACCAAAATTGAAGGCGTTGCCGGTTCTGTTCTTGGAAAGATGCGATTCGGATAATTTTACGGGGAGGGCTTATGCCGCCAGTTACGCGATTAGGTGATGGGTGTACGGGGCACGGCTGCTTTGGCGGTCGACCGAATGCCGCAGGTTCAGGCGACGTTTTGGTGAACTCCCTACCCGCACATCGTCAAACAGATGGTTGGAATACTCATTGCTGTGTCGTTTGTCACGGTGGGTCGACCTCTGCGGGTTCAGGCACCGTGTATGCAAACTCGCTACAACTGGCACGCATTGGTGACCCAGTCGATTGCGGATCAGGCATCGCAGCAGGTTCCGGTGACGTGTTGGCAGGAGGTTAAGCATGGCGCTCTATTCCGACGTTAATAATACAATTCAAAAAACAAAGCTTACGACCGACGCGCCCGCAAAAGATTTAGGCATTGTGAAAGACGTTGCTGCTATAAGCCAGTCAATCGACAACATTATACAAACGCGCAAAGGCGAGCGATTATTTCTACCTGAATTCGGTGCTCAGTTTGAAGACGTTCTGTTTGAGCTGATGGACGATATTACGTCTAACACCATACTTTCGCAGGTCTTTGAAGCCGTCGAGCAGTGGGAGACGCGAATTATTGTTGATTATGGCAGCTCGACTGTTTTACCTGACGTCGACTCTCACACGTACTACATCAGACTCGTCTTTTCGATCAAAGGCTTATCACCGGAAAAATTCGAATATACCGGCACTATTCATCGCCCTGAGTAAAGGATCTTGAAATGTCACAAATCATAAGCCGCAAAAGCGTTAGCTTTGAAAAGATCCGCGACGATCTAAAGAAATACGTCAGCTCCCAGATCGAAACAGGCGCGAGTGCCGATGTCAATCAAGCGGTCTGGAAAGACTTCAACGAGTCCGGTTCAGGCGAAACCTTGATTGAGTTAATCTCTGCGTTAGGGTCATTTCTTTCATACACTGCTCTGGCTAACCGCCGAGAAACGTATTTACACAATGCGCTACTTGACTCGTCGGGTCGCGCTATCGCGGAGACGTTGGGCTACTCATCCTATCGTGGTCGAAATACTCACGTAAAAATCACCATGACGTCCGCCACGTCTGCAATCCTTAAGCGATTTAACAAAATCGGTGAAGTCACCGCAGGCAACGTTGTTGTACCGGTTCTAGTTCTCGAAAATCAGGAGCTTGTTGCGGGAATCGCGACGGAAGTTAAGTGTGTACTTGGCTCACTTGCGCAAGATACGTATCAAATCACGACAGCTAAAGAGCGTGTGTTTCGCATGGAATCGCCGCTTGTCTCCGAAGATTTTGATCTGACGCTAGATGGTCAAGAGATTCCATTGTCGACTCAGGTGCTTGATCTAATCAACGATCACTACGTGACATTGACCAACGCGTTTGGCTCGATTGATATTCTGCACAAAAATACAGACTCGAAGTACCCGTATAAAGCCGGTTCCACGTTAAATCTGACGTATGTGCGTCTTGAAAACCATGTTGAGCTAGATCTGACTTCCTTCAAGCCTGTGATCGGTACGTTCTCAGAGATCATTCTGCAAACGCCGTATTATGAGCCAGATACGTTAGATGAGATTCGCTTTAAAGCACCGCTCCAACATGAAGTAGCACACGTTATTCGTGGACGTGACGATTACATGAAACTCTTGCGAGTCTACGCACCCGATCTAATCGACGTTGCGGCATCTGATCCTGAACCCTCAATCGTTCGATTGAGCTATATAAAGTCCGATCTCTCAGCGATGACTATTGGCGAGATTGATGAGCTGACTGAGAAGTTAGCCGTGCATCGCAGCTTTGGCGTTATGCCGCCGCAAATCGTTGCGTCATCAATGATTGAGCCGGTGATTAATGTCCAGATAAAACTGCTAAATGAGTTTGTCGGCAAAGTGACAACACCGCAGATTCAAGACGATCTTATTGAGTTGGTGTCTAAGTTTGAGTTGAAGCTTGGTCGAGTCGTGACGCTTGAAGATATTGAGTATGAGTGCAACTCGCTCGATTACGTCAAAGTTGCACGTGTCACACTCAGTAACGTAGATGATCTCGCGTTGGCGTGGAATCAATTTTTGCAGTTCTCAGACGTACAAGTCACGCTCACCTAACTCTTCCCTCTTGAGGTTCTGACATGCGCAAGTTTGATGTGAAGGCGTATGTGCCTGAAAAATTACTTGAACAGCCACTCTATAAGATCATTGTTGAGTTGTTAGATGACACGCTACAGCGGGATATTTTAAGTGCAGCGCCACAGATTTCGTTAGTGAAAGATAAGTGGTCGCTGTATCAGGATGTGCCTGTTTTTAATATCGAGCATGAGGTTGATTTTAAAAATGTGACGATTCCCCAGTGGATCGCACCTTTATCATTTAATCCACCCCTAATCTCCCATCGAGAGCAGGTATTCGACCTAGAGCCTGACACTGATTTTGAAGTTGTTGCAGGTGTCGACTCGCTACAGACGATAGCAGCTATTGAAAATGCCTACGCAGGTCTCTCGATTGTCGAGATCATTGATAATGAGGATTACGACGCGCAGCGTAGTGGTTATTTTAACCAAGGCTCGACCTATCGTATTCGCTCCAGCGGTTACCACCGTGTTGTCATTCGTGGCACCATTTCAGCGTATCGCGACCTTGCGATTAAGCGTATTACTGAAAAATCCACCGGTCTTACCTATCATCGAAATCGCCCGCACCAATCGACGCTTCTAAATGTCGAGCAAGGCAACGAGTATGTTGTCCAGCTTTACCGCCCATTCAAGCACACGTTCAAAGGTGTGCAGTTAAATGAAGAGGCGTTTGCTGAACTGGCGATAGACCACGTCGCATTGATTCGTGAGATGGGCTACGGATACATTCTCGATATCCTTGAGCTGAGTCCCATTGAAATAGTCACTTTTAAGACTTTCTTGCTGTCGATTCATCGACTCAAGGGGTCACGCCAAGGTGTCGATTTCATCCTTGATCTGCTGGATTTGCGTCAGTTTGTGACGATAGTCGAGTGGTTTGATGAGGTCGAAGAGGTTGATCGAATCCCATCGACGTACCGCATTGAAATCGACTTAACACGTGAAGACAATCGCGTGAATTTCCAGACAGCTGAGAAGGTACGCCAGTTTTTCAGAGCGTATGTCTACCCGCTCTTACGCGAGTACGGTGTGATTATCAACATGATCGACCAACCGCTTTATACCGCCGTCAATTTCTTGCCGCGTCAAGTTGTTGTTGGCACTACCACTACGCCCGCTCGCTTCATGGTTGGCGGCGCGATTGAGCAGATTTACGACATAAACGTCTCTGATTAGATCTCTGAGGAACAAAATTCATGGCAACTACTACATCGATTCTCACAACAGAGGGTCTAAGCGCGATTACGTCTGGCGCAAGCGGCGGTTGGAAGCTCGTACCAAACGCGTTCGGTGTGAGTGAGACGGCAGGCGAGTTTGCGGCGTCTCGTACACTCAGCTCAATCAACACGGAATTTTACGTGGGTGCGACGGGTGGCGCTAATGCGACTAACCCGAACGTGATCGAATACGTGTGTACGATTCCAAGCGCGCAGACACCTGAACCGATAACTGTTGGTGAAATTTACTTATACGCGGATAACAACGTCGGTTCGCGTGTTCTTATTGCAATTGCACAGCCCGTTGACGGCTTGATTGTGTATAACCCTGATTCAGCGCTGACGTTTCGTGTGTTGATTGCGCTAACAAGCTTCAGCGCATCTGACGTGTTTTCTGTGAATATTTCAGACGGCACAGTCGATCAGCACATTGACGATCTAACTGCGCACTCGACAATCGTCACCGACCTGAACACCAAAATTAATGCTGCTTATGCTGGCAAGCTTCGTGAAGGTCAAGTGATCGGACGTGTAACGGCACAGACTGTTGAAGGCGGTGATGAGGTCATTCTATCGGCTGGCGCTGTTAAGTCAGATTCGGCAGGTATTGTCTCTTTCGTAGGTGCTGCGATCACTGTACCTGTAGAGGGTGAAGTCTCGCTCGGTATTTGGGTTGATACAGGTGTAACACCTGCGACGGCGCAGTGGGGTCGCTCAACAAGCGCAGAGTTAGGTACGACGTTCTACCCGCTGTACACGCTGAAAGATTACGAGCTTGTCTCATCACATGACGCCGCGTACATCAAAGAAAATGCACCCAAGACGTTGCAGCGCTATGACGCGCGCGTAAACGGCAACTATGTTACAAACGGTTTGACCGTGTCGATTATTGCTAAAGACGAGAGCGAAGATTACTACTTTCTCAAAGTCGCAGAAGGTAAAGCGCACGTCGAGGGTATTGAAGTCATACGCGGAGAGGACGTCACGGTACGATTCTCGATGGGTACAGTTTTCCCACGCATGGATCGACTCGTTCTGGATGCAACGGGTCGTTTATCTCTTGTACCCTCGATTTTGCATGAGGGTGAGGCGTATCCACCATCAACACCGGATGAGTCAGTTTCACTCGCGCTGATTAGTATTGAAGATGCATTGTCGATGCCTCAAGTCACCGCGAGCGCTCCACGTGTTGTACCTGTATATCAGCTACAGCGTATGAAGGACTCAGTGCTCACACTGTATGAAGAGCTAGCACTACAGCGCAACCGGCAACGTATTCTCGACGATGGGCTAATGGCGTCAAAAGGTCTGTTCATTGACAACTTTTTGAATGACGATCTGCGTGACGAAGGCTTGGAAAACGATGCATTCGTAGACGCGGTTAAAGAGGTTTTGACGCTTCCATACGATCAGACGCTTGTGCAGTCTTTTAACATAGATAATGACGATGGGTTGGGTTTTAACCCTGACTTTAGTCACGAAAGCCTGTTTAAAATCGACTCTCAGACAACCGAATTGCAAGTTAACCAGTATACATCTTTTGCGCCCAAAGCGGTTGTTGTAAAGCTCAACCCTTCAGTGGATACGTGGACTCGTGAAGCTGAGCGCGTAAGCGTGTCGACTATCGTGAACACGCGTAACAATGTAGCAATACAAAAATCTGAGCGTGTCATTGATGGTCGTACACGAGTTAAGACTCAGCCCGACGTGTCGAATTTGATTAACCCCAAAACAGGCAAGCGCGCGAAGTTTTACGACATGTTTTCTGGCTATTGGAGAACAGCGGCGCAAGCGGGCAACAACTGGCATGAAACCAGTGAGGCAACCAATTGGAGTTATGATCGGGCGACGGATAAGTTTCGTTACTCAACAAACACCAACGCGGGTGCTGCTTTGATCTTCAAAGACAAAGCTGATCGCTTTAAATTTGCAGCTAAGCTTACGTCTACGTCAGCGGATAATGACCGAATCGGTTTAGTTATCTGTGCCCATCGCGATGCTAACGGGAAGTGGCATAACATATCAGCGGTTAGAAACAACGACAAAGCAGGCTGGACATGGCGAATTTACTATAACTACCGCCAGAACGACCAGATCGTGCTCGTAGAAGGTTCAAGTAAAGTTGCGCGCCCGAGTCCTGATAACTGGAATAATTATTCAGCAGGCATAACGATGCGTATTGTGCGCAGTGGTGATTCAATCAGCGCGTACGTATCAAATATAGGCTCGACCGCTATTAATACGTCGACGCGTCTTGATTTGAATTTGAACCAAAATCCCGCACTCTCGAAATTTAAGGGTGCTAAGCATTTCGGCTTGTTCAGCTATTCGCAAGCGAATTCCTACTGGTACATCACGGAAAATAGCACTTACGCGAACAAGTTGGTCGCTGACGGTGTGGTTTCTTCACTCGCTGCGTCGACTCAAAAAGTTACCGCAGATGTTAAAACCAAGGCGAAAACGTCGGTCAACTTGAAAGAGCAGCGTACAGAAAAGCTCAGTACAGAGATCGACCAAGAGCTTCGTCACCGTGAGGTTGGCTTTGTCATACAGAATTTCGCACCGAACGAGCCGCTAAATACGGTTTTATTCGGCGGCGAGGACATTTCTGATAGTGTCGACGGTCTACTGGATGGATTGATTGTTGCTGATGCCAACGGCGTTGTGCGCGGTACTTTCATGGTGCCCAAGGGACGTCCATCGGGTTCATACCCTGTTGAATTCTTTGGAGAGTACGGTCAGAAGGGTGAGTCGACCTATACCGGTCGCGGTGAGATCAAAGTCTCAACTGTTGGCGTGAAAACCACCGCTAACGTGCAGACTATGATCTCGACGACGATGACTAAGACGGTTGAGAAAGGTAAAACCGTGTATGTCGGTGAGCCTACAGTTAGCGCATCACCACGTTCGCCAGCACCAATAACGCGTGTGATTAAGTCGATCTCTGACTCAGTTAAGTCGCTTATAACTAATCGTGTTAACGCGCGACCACCGGTTCGTCGTGTTCCGGTAACGCCAAGCGGAAACTCGGTGTATTCCGATATTCGTAGTACTAGCTACACGATTGGACAGGCAGTTGCCGGTAACAACAGCGTCACTGACCGTAACACCGTTGTAAATGCTTACAGGAATGTCTTAGGTCGTAAACCGGACTATAACGGCTTCATTCATTGGATGCGTCGCCTCAAAACTGCTACGCCTGCTCAGCTTGAGGCAGAGTTTATGGTGGGGGCGAATCGTGAGCTTGCCTCACGTAAGCTGCGGTGTCGTTTAGCGGCTGGTCGCGATCCATTGGCTCAGACTTTCACGCTTGCAGAGTCACGTTACATCACCAAGTTCGCTGTGTGGTTTACGGCGGTTGGCAATGAAAACTTGTTCTGCATGATCGTGAAAACGGAAAACGGTGTGCCGACTCAAGACACTTTGATTGAGCAGGTTATTCCGCGTTCAAGCGTTGTGGTTAATCCCGACATGGCAACGGACGGCTTGCCGACGATGATTGAGTTCGACTACCCCGTCTTTCTCAAAGCGAACGAAGAGTACGCGATCATTCTCGGCACCGATGAGCCTGATTCTAAGGTTAT
>Ga0102954_1000057_pt1 | contig 32543 bp, 43 predicted proteins | sample SalPonA_C_H2O_MG_FD_78511 | JGI IMG/M metagenome (GOLD analysis project Ga0102954, IMG submission 78511) | Water microbial communities from South San Francisco under conditions of wetland restoration - Salt Pond MetaG R2A_C_H2O_MG | ecosystem: Environmental > Aquatic > Non-marine Saline and... | reverse complement strand
GTTAAATGCGCTTGCTAAGTTACTTCCTAAACTATCCCCAATCATTCTGCCTAACCGATAAGTAACACTTAGGTTATCTTCTAGAATATCTTTCTCTTTTTCCATTAAAGAAATTGTACGCTCCATAGCTAAAACTTCTAGGCCGTGGGCTTCTTGTTCTGCTACGGTTTTTCCGGTTATGTCAACCATTTCGAGTTGAGTTAGCTCCGCTCTTCTTCTACGGATTTCTAGGGATTTTTCTTGTAGAGCGATTGAGCGGTTGTCTTCTTCTTGGAACATTCTCATATTCGCTGAAGAACTAATTTTACGCATATCTAGTGCGAACTTATCTGCACTAATAGATTTGAATCTTGCTTCAAGGGCCAATAGATCTTTCGTAAGTCTATCTACGCTGACACCTAGCTCATTATCTAAAATTCCTGCTAAACCTGCTTCTTCTCCGAGAGTCCTTGCTGCTTTATCGCCTGCTTCAGCGGCGGCGGTTAGATTCTGTAGGAATATACGAGTTTGTAAAGGATCTCCATCTTTCAACAGAGTTTTAATATTACTAGTTTTATCTTTAATTTCGGTCAAGCTAGCCGTGTACACACCCGCTGCGGTTTGTAGTTTTTCAACAGCTGCTACATCTCCAGCTTTTACAGCAGAAGCAAATACTGCTCCAAATGCTCCAATATCTATAGACTTGAGCATATCATCGAAAGCTTTCTTCGCTTCAGGGCTCTTTGCAGCCTCTTTCATAGCACCCGCAATCGGTAAAGAAGCAATAGAGTTAGCAACAGCAGCAGTTCTTGAAGAGCCAGTTTTCTTACGAGCACCTTCTGCAAGGTTCGCCATCTCTTTACCTAAGTCTGCGTAGCTTTCAATCAAATCATCTACACGTTGTTTTTCCTCTGCGGCCTGTTTCTCTCTGCGAACACCGGTCTGTAAGGCTGTCTCTCCGTTTTCGCCTGTGTACCCCATACCTTCTAGCGCAGCGTTACCTAGGCTAGTTAGCCCTTCTTTTGCCTTACCTGCTAGGTCAGATTTTACATCGACTTTGATACCGGGTATTTTATTCACCCCTGCAATGATCGTATTGATTAGTTTGTCCATAATACTGGCAAACTTAACAACAAAGTTAATAAAGCCTTGAATGGCTGTTGCAGGCGCATTAGCTACTTTCTCGAAACCTTCTAATATGTAACCAATAATAGACAAAACAACAGTAGCTTTACCTAACATTTTAAACCCTTTGGCCGCTTTTTCAGCAGCCCAGCCTACATATTTTGTAGCGGAAGCGGCGAGTTTTGCTATGCTTCGTACTTTCTTTAAAGCGCCTACGGCTACTTTACCCATACTGCGCTTAATTTTTTGGCCAGTAGTAAGACTTGTCTTGCCTATTGCTTTTAATTCTTCTTCAAATTTTTCGACACTCTCAAGAGTAGCACCTTTAAATGCTTTTGACGCAGTTTCTCCAGTTTCTTTTAACTCTTTCTTAACTTTTTCCAGATTCTTAAGTAGTGCGCCTTTCATAACAGGACTTAGGTCTTCGCCGGCTGCGACACGTGCGAGAGCTTTACTCGAAGCTCCTTTATCCATCATTGCTTTAGCAGCTGACCCCGCTTTGCCTTTTTGTAATTCCGCTGCGCTTTTCAGGCTTTGCTCTACTTCTTCCATTTTGTCTACAACTGCAGAAGCACCTGACAGGGCCGAATCAGTCCAAGAAGTAAACGTAGATTTTAGAGAGGTACCTGCACTGGCTGCAGAACTGCCAATGCCAGTAAACATACTTTTTACGCCTTCTTTTAGGCCGGTGATATTTAAAAGTACCATACCTACTAAGCCTGCGAATACTACTACTGCCGCTTGAGCGTTTTTATTGATAAAGTCTGCGATACCAATAAAGCCAGGCAGTAAGGCTTCTGTAACAGTTCGAGCTACGTTTTGCATTGTTACTGCAAGTTGTTGGAAAGGGTTTACAGCTTGTTTTACTTGTCCAAAGTTATCATTTAACTGTCGCATTGTCTCAACGTAAACTGCTTGGCTACGTTGTGCTGCTGTCAAGCTATCTTGGCTTTGACCAATAGCAGCAGCATAGTCTTTGGTTGCTTTCTCTAAGCGAAGGGTTACACCCAATTCATCAAGTAGTTCAGGCTCTGCTTTTGACACGCCTCGTACAATACGATCGAATGTGTCTTGATAGTTACGGCCTAATGCAGCCGCTGCTTTACCTGCCGCCGTGGCCATGTCGGCCATTTGAGACCCCGTAAAGCCTTTTGCAGCACCAATAGCCGCTGCTTGAGCCGCTTCTTGGAACCCTAGCATTTGCCCGGAGGCTGCTTGTATATTTTTGGTGAGAGACTGCATTGCCACGCCAGTGCTGTTTGCATAGCTAATCTGTGCGGCTTTTAGATTTTGAACATCGGCAGCGTTTTTAAGGAAGTTGAATGCAGCACTTAACGCAAACACTTGAGCAGCTACAGCAGCATACGCAGGTACAAGACCTCCTGTGAGACCTTGTGCCATCTTAGAAAAGTTTTTAGTGCCATTAGAAGAGGCTTGAGCAGCACCTTTTAGTCGGCGATCAGCAGTCTGAGCGTGCTCACCAACTTGTTCTAAGCTCCTCCCGAGGTTTTTTGCATCAACGGCAACTTTCTGCATTTTGCCGTTGATTTCAATATCTATGTATACCTTATTCTTAGCCATTAGCCTTTCACATTATGGGTGAAGTTCTTACCTCCACCGCTTGCGGCTTTTGCTTTACGCTCTTCCGCTTTTCGCCGTTTATCAGCTTCTTCTGCTCTAAAGCTCATTAACAACCTTTCGTACATTTTTGCAAAATAGTACACTACTTTAGGGGTTTCTACCTCGTACAGCTCCATTACGTAAGGAGCGTCCGTCCAGTTCTTCCCCATGTAGCTGCCAGACATTCCATCCCAGACGTCCGACAAAGTATCAAATATAAAAAATGCCACTTGTACTTCATGAGGAAAATCAGAAGCAGCTAGTGGCATTTTTTCGAGGTCGGGTTCTTCGCCTAACTGTTCGCAAATTTTAAGGTACTTTTCTATATCAAACGAGTCTGGCTGTTTAATATAGCGCTGAAGTAGCCTTTGGACTTCGGCTACTTGCGACCAGTAAAATTTTCCAAATCACCTACAGTTTCAGTTACCCAGGAGTCAAAACTAGAAGAGTTTCTCATAAGCAACTCTGCGTTTTCTCGGGTAAAGGGGAGAGTATCCTCTGGATCAAGCTCGGAAGTATCCACTAATAGAAGCTCTTCTAAGTAACGATACTTCAAACCGCTCCATCCTTTAATTACTGCTCCTACATATTCTACCAAGAAAGCATCTTCATCTAATTGCTCTTCTGGCTGATGCGTCTTTTTATTAAACTTTGTAGTAAGACATTTCTTTCGCAACTTTAACAGCTCTTCCCGAGCTAAATACGTCAGCTGCACAGAAAACCCAGAAAAACCAGGAAAGTCAATACTTACAGTTTTGCTAGGGGACATTAGACTCGCCAGTGAAATAGGGGTATTGCTCATTTTTAGTTCCTTTAAGTTTAAATTAATTTATAGTGATAGTATAGTGGAGAGGAGATAAGAAGTCAAGAACTATTTTTGAAAAGGGGAAAGAAAAAACGGGCCGAAGCCCGCTTTTTTTTATTAAGCGCCTGTATAGGCAATTGTGGCTTCGTCAGCCGAATCGATGGTAGAGGGTAATGCGTGGAACGAAGTCTCCAACGAGATAACATCTTCAATAGAGTGGCCAGGCACTTCTAGGTGGCAATTTGGAAGGTCAATTACCATCTTAGGAGCACTTGTACCGCCTACAGAGAACGCTAAGTCGAAGCTATTGGTTACAGTTGAGGTTGCACCAATAATATCTTCGAACAGATCAGCACTTGCATCACTGGCAGTGTTCAAGTAGCAGCTAAAGCTACCAGAAATTGAACGAGTACCAGTAACGTGACCCAAAGGCTGGTTTACTACGCCGAGAGTTTCGGGAGTCAAGTAAGTGATATTGTTTGTGAAGGTAATACTACCGCCGGTCAAAACAAGATCGTAAGTTACAGTGGTACCTGAAACAGAAGAAGTAGCTGATAGTGAGGTCAAACGGTTACGAATAAAGTTAGAAGTGCTAGCAACATCACGAGCAATAGCGACCGAAGCATCGAAAGTAGCCTCTTCAGTAATAATTTTACCAAAACCTGACCAGTTGATAGTAGCAATACCATCAATATCGAAATCAATACCCGCTTCATTTGCTACGCAATCGGCAATTTTGTAAATAGTTACGTTTGCACCGCTTGAGAAGTTATTATCCTCATCAGTCGAAGCACCAAGTACAAAGTACAAGTCAAAAGTGCCAAGAACAGTTTTGTTCGATGAATTAAAGTCAAAAGTAGTTGTAGCATCTGCTACAGTTACGCCTTCTGCCCAAGTGCCAGCAGTATAGCTGTTAGTAGCCACAAAGTTTGCCCACAAAGCATCTTCTACTACAGTACCGTTATTAGGACGGGCGTATGAAGCAAAAGACCACTCAGCAGGAGCGTATGAGTCCGTGAACATTTGACGCGCGCGACGTGAATCGCCTGAGGCATTTGACATTTCATTCAAAGTGATTTCAGAAGCGTTAGTAGCCTGCGAGAAAGAAAAACCGTCTAATACAGGAATTTCCCAAACGTTTGCTCCTTGCTTCAAAAATACTTTAGTATTTCTACTAAAATGTAAGGTTGACATAGTTCTCTCCTATGTATTCTTGAAAGGACTTGATCGTGAATCCTTTGATTCGTGTCAGTCGTTTCTAATAACGAACCTCTATTAACATCTCTCCGACGCCATAAGGTTCAAGTACACCTTCATCAGTATCAATACTGATTATAGTGATTTGTTGAGTGTACTGCGTAGCTCCAAGTTTATCAGTATAGGCAAGCCTAGAGTTTTCTTCTAGTACAGTCTCTACATCTTCCATTAAAGACTCTAAGGCCACTACAGCATCTTCTTCATTTACATAACAGCGCAAAGTAACTGTTAAGTATCTATCTTTATAGCCTCCGCCCTGGTACTCTCTAGTTTCTGACCCCGCATTGAGGTGGACAGCAGGAAACTCCTCTACTTCATCCCAAAACTTTAGGCGAGGGCTAACTTGCTGATATAAGTTAGTTAAATATTTGCCTGTTCCATCTATTTGCTTCAGCTTTTCCACTATAGCATCTACAATAGCTAAACGACGAGTTGTGTAATTACGTTCTGACATTATACTCTCCGAGTGTAGAATCGTCCAATAGCATATTGAGCTGCTATCTCTCTAATAGATCTATCAATTAGTTTTCGTGGATCTATATCTGCGGATCCTTGCTTATACCCTGACTCAAAAGTTTGGTAAGGATTTTTAAGATACGTATATCCCACACTAGGGTATCCTTGGGCAGTTACAGACACATCTACAATACGTACTGACTCTGCGAACCTACCTGTTCTATTATTCAGTGCCGGAGAGCTCATATTTGCTTTTACTACTTCGGGGAGCCTGCTATTCATTGCCATAAACAGAGATAAAGGACTTGAAGATACTCCCTTTCTTGTAGCTCTCCTTTTTGGCTTAGTAGCTCCAGCGCCTGAAGATACTCTAGTACTTTTCTGGGAGGAGATAGTACCTGACTTTGAACCTTTACCTTTTGAGCTTACATTTGCTTTTGGTTTTTTAGGCCCTTTATACTTAACTCTTTTAGAAGACGATAAGTTAAAAAGTAAAGTAGCTTCTACAGCATCTAGTAAAGATGGAGACCCTTCTTGCTGTACAAGAGTATTGTACTCTTTTTGAATGGCTTTTTTCAGCTCTAGCAGCGCCTGTCGCTCATCTACCGCGTCACTCATGTTTTCTGAGGTATCTTGGTTTGATAATATAGCAGTATATGCTTTACTTAATTTGCCTCTAGCGGTGACCTCTTGATAATGATCTACTTCTAGAGATACCCCTACGGATCTTTTGAAAGTTTCTAAATGACTTTCTAAATTTTTATAGGCTTGTGTACTGCCATATTTAGTTGATGCAGTTTTTGTTTTCATAACCGATTCAGAAGCTAAAGCTTTTGTAGCGCTTACTGCTCGTCCGTACTCTCCATGTCCTACATGAGACCCTACGGTTTCAGAGACTTTTTCTCCTGAATCAATACGTCCAGTTACAATTTTCGAGTCTTTCCCAGACAGCTTCTCAAACTCTTTACCTACTAAGCGTTTTATATTCTGAATACTGTTATAATTGAATACTGCGTAAATCTCGTGGCTGCTAGGGGCGTAACCATCCATATGCTCTGCTATAACACTTGCTTTGGCTGCTTTAAGTCTGGCTTTATGTTTTGTTGCCATCATTTTTTTGTCTTGAGATTGCAACTTAGACCTAAACAAATTTACAAGAACATCTACGTTTTCTTTGGAGGTGTGCTCAAGTAGACTACTCTTAAATAAGTCTCTATTCCAAACAAAGACCTGCCCTACGCTCTCTTGAACTTCATCTCGCCAATTAGCTTTTTCAAGCCTAGCCAGCATTCGGCCTGCCATTCTAGTCAGTCCGCTACTACTCATTTAAAAGTTTTTATATAAATCGAGCACTCTTTTTATATGGTCTGGAAAAGCCACATTATTTCGTTGACTAGTGCTCGCTTGATTTTGCATAGTGGCGCCTGCTATAGACATACGCTCTTTATGCTCATCTTTTAAGTAGTAGGTAATTAGGTCTATTACTGCTAATTTTAAGTCTTCTGGGCAATAATCATATCCTGCAGTATAAGTAACTTTAACAGATGCAGGACCTTTGGGCCAGTCTCTAGAGATTCTAGTGATAGAGTCGGTGCCTTTATCAACATAGTAATCTGTTGTGGGCAATACTTCATAAGAGCTGGTAAAAGTATCTCGTACTTCCACACTAGCTACGTCGATAACAGGACTTTCTGTTAATTGTATCAGTTTAGTGGACCAGTTTACAGAAAGTTCTTCGACCTTTGGAACACTATAGAAATCTACTATAGAACTACCGCAATAAGTTTTTACTAATTGACTCACTGAAGGGATAATTACATTCAGGCGCAAATCTTCCTTAGGAGTAGAAATGCCTTCTGCTTCTTTGTATTCTGCTAATGTAATAAGATTGTTCGTCATTTATAACCCAATTAGTAAAAACTTGGGGAGGAATCCCTCCCCAGTTTGCTCAAGTAAATTAAGCTTTTGCTACTGCTTTCACCCCAGCACCTGCGATCAACGCAGAGAAGCCGAGTGATTGAGAAGCAACGATCAAGTTGCGTTGCAATGCAACTTCACGGTCACGCTCAACAGTTACGCCACGGAGACGTGGGATAACGAAGTTAGAGGTGTTAACAGCGATAGCATTAACAGCTGCTGCACCGCCAGCCATTTCATCAGAAACAACAACGTTTGAACCGTATACAGCACCCATGGTACCAGTAACTTTAGCAGCCATGTCTGAACCAACTTCGTTCAAGTTCTGGAACTCAGGATCTTGCAACAAGTCGTAGTAACCTTCTTGTGAAACGATGTAAACAACGTCAGAAGGCTTACGGCCGTACAAGCCCATGCCAGAGCGAGCTTTCAACAAGTCAGCAGCAGCCAATTGAGCGCCAGTAGCAGTCAGAGCAGTACCAGCGTCAGCGATCAGACCGCTAATGTGAGTACCACCACCGTTGATGATAGCGCTTTCTACTGCGCGAGCGTGTGAACGAGCAACAGCTTCAACCATCATAGGCATCAGGTTCATCAATACAGCTTCGTCGATCTCGTCATTCAAGAAAGTTTGTGACAACAGACGCTTAGCTACCAAGGTGATTTCGCTTGGGCTTACAACGTTAGCAGCAGCATTGTTACTACCTACGTTAGCGTTAGCTACGCCATTGGTTACATTGCGGTCAGCCCATGCAGCCAATGAAACATCGTGTTGGATGGGCAGAGTGGTGTTCTGTGCATTCACTTGGATTTCACGGAACATACGAGCAACCATCAACTCGTGTTGAATTTCTTTTTCGATAGCGGTTGAAATATCGGTATCGTAAGAAGGAGCATCTGAGTAGTCAACGCCAGCTTTTTCGAAAATGCTACGAGCATAATCAGTGTTCATGCCTTTACCGGTAACAACGCCGTATACGTGAGCGTACATCAAGTCTTTGCCCATGTCTACTTTGCCGTCGCCACGGCCACCGAATACGCGCTTGCTTTCACGCATTTTAGACAATTCTTCAGACTTCTCATTCAACTGAGCAGTGAAGTTAGCAACTACTTCATCGATTTTAGCATCTTTCTCAGCCAATTTAGCTTCAACGTCAGCCAACAATTGCTCAGTACCTGATTTGATACCGAATTCGATGGTAGATTTTACTTGCTCTTCTTGAGCGGTTTTTTCAGCGATAGCTTTTTCTTCTGCTTCTTTAGCAGCTTTAGCTTCAGCTTGTTTCATAGCAATTTTAGCAGCAGTTTCTTCGGCTACTTTCTTTGCCAGAGCTTCGTAATCAAAATTTTGATCAGACATTTTAGTCTCCTGTTTGACAGATTTCTCTGTGGTACTTTGTGTTTCTTCGACTTCTTGCGAAGCATTGACTTCTTCCGAAGTCTCATCAACACTATTAATGAAAGTTTTTTTGAATTCTTCGTACTCTGCCATAGAGTCGAATGATTTCGCTACAGAAAAAGTAGCTGCTTGGTTACAAGGCACAGAAACAACTGAAACCTCAAACAATTCAGCATCCTTAATCAGCAATCCGTCGGTTTCCTTAATGTAATCAGCATCCTTGACCCGGAAGCCGACAGAAAATGCTCCAAGGATACCTTCTTTAATCAGTTGTGCTACAGAATCGGGCGCAGATTTAGAAATCTTTGCTTCCAACTCCAAACCGTTCTCAGTTACTTTCAACCCCATAGCGCGGCCAATAGGCTTATCATAGTTATGGTTAAACAGAATAACAGGGTTATTCTTGAAGTTTTCCAAACCACCTTTGGCCCAGGCCGCCGCTTCGATAACGTCATTAGCACGGTCTTGATGCGCGGTACTTGCCATACCGCGAATCATTACCGAACCGTCGTCGTTTTCTTCGAGGGCTTTGAAAGTAGAGGTAAGATTGAAAATTTTATTCATCTTTCTTCTCTTTCTTCTCTACTACTGGCTTAGACTCAGCTTTTACTGGCTTAGGCTTAGTAGTCGCCGTGGAAGCTGGCTTTTCTTCCGACTTCTTAACTGCCGGTTTGGGTGCTTCCGCTTTATCAGCTTCAACCATACCTTCTAGATATGGGTGATCCTGCATCAAACAATTAACCATGCGCTCATATGTTCCGAACACACGGGTAATAATATTCATACGAACAGGAACAGTTCCTGCATGCATATATTCATGTTTTGTCAATACTTTACGTTTTCCTGCAAAGTAAATAGACAACTTAGTAAGGACCGAACCTTTTTGTCTAACTGTCGGCATTATCGTCTCCATCTGTATCCGCAGGTCTGCCACCTAAGGAAGGGTTAGCGGCTGAGCCAGCGATATTTGCAGGTACCCGAATGTCATCATGACCTTCGATAGGCTCGTAGCCAAGTTTAATTCGTGCTTCATTAGGGGTCAAAATACCATTATTAACTAATGAAGAGAAATAGTTTGCTTGATCGCTTAACTCTGGCTGAAGGGCTGGAATATCTACAGCATCTTCACGAATCTCAAAACCAAAAAAGCGTTCGAGTGCGAAATTAATTTTTACTACTATAGGCAGAATGCACTCAAGGTAGTAAAGTCGCATATTTGGTCGAATGTTTGCGTTATTTCCTGAGTCAAGCAAAATAGGTGGGATCCCTAATGCTTTGAAAATGACTTTTTCATTCTCAGTAATAGAAGACTGAAAATCAAGCTCTTTGAAATTTACATTCGAGATTGAGTCAACTTCTAAACCGCCATCCAAAATAAGTGGGCGCTTGCCTCCAGCCGTAGGGCTGTATCGCGCTTGCCACGACATGAGCATACGTTCTTTAATTTTTTCTGACAAAGTATTAGGGCTTTTGAGTACCAGGCCAGGAACAGCTCCATTACGGAAGAAGTTATCCTGAAATTCTCTCATGTTCTTCATTAGTACCATAGTACGTAGTGCAGGACGTAGGCGAGAGGTGCCGCGGTACATATCTTCAAACGAGTTCTCTTTAATATGAATAATCTCGTCCGGAGTATAAGTAATTTTACCTTCATATACATACTTTTCAACGTAAGTAGTTTTACTTGAATGAATTGTCATTTTATCTGAAGGAAGGTGGTACAGATGTACACCGTCAAAATAAATAAAGATATTACCATCTAACAAGAAATCAATAATTAGATTTCTACGAAAGGTGTTAATATCTTGAAACAAGTTGGGCTCTGCATTCAACAGTTTATCAACTTTTGAACGCTTGATACCTTTTACTACACTAGCAATAGGCAGAGGGTCGCCAACTTGTACATTAATCTCCGCAGAATCATCAACAATCATGTTGACTCCACGGTTTACAATTTCTAAGTCTTCGTAGGCTCTACGGTAGGAATAGATAGGCTCACGAGGAGTATAAGTTGAACCGCCCAAAAGAGTTTGAGCAGGATTTAACTTCTCCACATCGAGAGCTTTTTCGTCTTTCCAAAAATTATACCAAGCCATTCTTTTCTCTTTGAATCTCTACCCACCGCATCTGCTTTTTCGCAGTAGCAAGACTAGGGTCTTTTCCATATACACTGTGTAACTGTTGATGGTGTGCGTGACATAGAGTTACTGTATCTTCGTAAACTTCTTTATGGCATTCTTCAATGAACTCGTCTCGCCATATAACAATATACTCATCTGTGTAATGCTCAGGACGGATTTTTTGCTTCTCTTTTAGCCACTTGTCTAATAAAGGGGTCATACTGTAAAAATGATGAAAATCTAGAGTATTAGTTGAACCGCAAATATAGCATTCTGTGCCTTTTGCGTACTTAGATTTTGCCTTATCTCGTATGTATTTAATTTTATCCCTTTTTAGCTTGGACATTTTTCCGTTCCTTTATTTTATAGAAGAATTATATCTTGTGGAAGTTATGAAGTCAACAACTATTTTTCATACCTGTCATTAAAACCCGCTTGAAGAGGTTTCAAATGAATAAAGAGCATATCGGAGTGCATCAGCCATGTGCGATGCTCTATTGTGTTTCGGCTTTTCTTTTATAAGATTCGGATTTGGGTCCCATTGATATTGGTCAAGAGAAGCGATAGTCTCTAAGCATCTCTGGTCTACAATCAGTTTATCATTGTCCACAACTCCTGCTACATGAGCGATACCGTCAAGTACCGATTTTTTTGCATTAATAGTACTAATATCGTACTGTTGTGCGAAGTCATATCTAGTCTGCTGTGCTGCAGCATCAATATAAATGTAATCAATATCCCACTTTTGAATCATACGCTGAATTTCGAGAGCGTGTTGCTCTGTAGTCTTCTCTGCGTCAAAGTACTCATCTAGCAGATAGTATTTTTCTTCGTTCCAATCATACCCAATAACACAGAATGCTGTAGGGTCTCGATAACCAACGTCAAGACCTGCAAATACGTCCATTTCACGAGTTTCAATATCTTCGAGATTTGCAATACAATTTTCGTAGTCAAAGTTCCAGACACGGCCTTCATAAGTATTAAAGTCTGCTTCATATTCTTGTCTAAACTCTGCGTCAGACATAGATTTACGAGCTTCAGCTATATCGTCCTCTGTCATGCGAGGATTATCTTTATATGTTGCTTTAATACACGCCCACTCAGGAAAGTCCTCGCTCTGCCCGCGATCAAAAAACTCCGCGAACCAATTATTACGTCCACGAGGAGTTGAAATAAAAATGGCTTTGGAACCAGGTTTATCAAGTGTTGGACGAAGTGCCACATTGAAGGCATCTCGTCCGTCCGCAAGTGCAGCTTCGTCAAATATAATTAAGTCATAAGAGCGGCCAACACAAGAGTCCACCTGATTCACAGAGCCCATTCGAATCGTGCTACCATTATGCATCTCAATAACTTTGTCTTTGGCGTTATCACGTTTAACTTCTAAATCAAAGTGCTTGATTAACTGCCTTTGCAAATCGAAAGAGATTTGAGACAGCGAGTAATTAGGAGACATGATAAGAATGTTGGAGCCGGGAACTAAAGAGACTAGCTGCCCGATAATATTTGCAATATACGTTTTACCTTGGCGACGAGAGACTGCCGCACATACGAAACGGTACTTAGGGTTATTGATAGCATTGATAATTGCCATCTGAGATGGGAGTGCGTCAACTCCTAGCAAATTCAGGTATTCAGCTGGGTCGAGTTTTAGAAACCGACTATCTTTAGGATAATCTGCTAGGTAGTCTCCGATAATATCGGCTCGGCTTATTTGTAGGGCCATATAAAAGTTTCCGTATTGCCTGAGTTTAAAATTCCAAAGTCTACAAAATGTTTTTGTAGTTTATACTTTAATACTTTTTCAGAAGCATATGCTAAAGTACCTGAGCTAAATTCTAGTAGAGATAGCAATGTCGGCTTTTCTCCGAATTCATACTTTCGTTTATTCCAGTTTAAAGTAACTCCTATCTTGTATAAGTCCAGGCTTTCAAAATATACTAAATATAAGTAGGTTGGTTTATCTTGAATGTTTGCATAAGAAGAACAATTCGGACATCCAGAAATTACTTTTATATTATCTGGAGTAGTTTCCCACTTGTACCCGCAAGTCTTATGCATATGCAAAATAGGGGTTTTGGAAGTGGCATAAGGCTCTAAGGCTTCATAGTCTGTACTACGCAAGGATTCGACATACTCACCGGCTTTTAATAATGAGCTAGCTGCTAACCTGCTTTTATTACTGGTTAAGCCTAACTTTCTTGCCTTATCCCTGACTGCCCGATTTGTTCTATCTAACTTTGTAGAACAGTACTCCGCTCCTTTTTCTGGGTAATATGTACGTAAGAAAGCAGTGTCGCTCTCTGTCCAAAATCTTCTCATTCTTCCTCCTAATAGGAAAGAGGCGCCTTGATTAGGCAAGGACAAGGGTAGCTACTCCCTTTCGCCTCTATTATGCTTACTTCTTTTTCTTCACATTAGCTGTCTTATTTGAAGAGCCATTTATGTGTTCTGATAGTTGTTATTTTTTAAAAGCATCGGCTCCAAAGAAGGCTGATACTAGTACTGCGATTGATGCAAAGTAAGTAGGAGCGATATCTGCAATCAACTGAGCTGCGGTGTCCATTCCTAAAAGCGAAGTAATCGCAATACCTACTGGATATACTAACAATCCTGCCAAGGAGAACCATGCCATCTTGCGAATTGCATCACGCTGAGCGTCTTTATCTTCTAATTCTTTACGCTTGAATTCAAGATACATTTTATGCTCTTCATCTGTTACGACCCCGTCGCCGTTAGTGTCTGCGGGATGAAAATCGCTCATTTCTTAGATCCTTTCTTTTTCTTGCCTTTTGCCGCTTTAAAAGCTGCCAAAGTAGGAGCACCCTTACTTCCGGGCTTTCTCATTCGCTCTTTTGAGCCTGCTTTGATGCGCTTACGCTTTGCATGAATATTCGCCCAAAGGCCACGAGGTTTAGTAATTTTTTTACGAGCCATTGTCTACTCCCTTTAGTATGCTTTGCAATGCTTCACCATACTCTACCATTTAATTTTATTGGCCCACCATGCTGCTGACATCTTACCTTTGGCGATATTTTTCGCATGACGTGCTTTAAATGCTCTTCGACGAGCAGCATACGCTTTACTTTCTCCCCGTTTTTTAGGAGAACCACTTACGCCCTGCTGACCAAATCGAATTGTCTTAACTTTTTTACCTACTTTAGCTACTACAATATGTGACTTTTTAGGGTGTCCTGGAGTACGCTTTGGCTTATTGTATCCGCTTACTCCCGCTCTCTTTAAACGAGAATCAGTCTTCCGCTTCTTCGTCCCAGTTTTCTTCCTCGGCATCTTCGATCTCCTCGACTACCTCTTCCACTTTTGTAGCGTGGTAGATTCCTGCGGCCTTTTCAGCTTCTTCTTTTGTAGTAAAACTTTTACGAAGTCCTTTATTATCTTCGTAAATCCAACGGGCTCTGCGTTTAAAAATCATTTTAAAGTCCTAATAGTGTCTGTAGTACAAGCGCTACTACTGCTGTGGTTATTATCCATATCAAGCGCGTGCCGGTACCTACAGTCTGATCAAGTACTCGAATCCTTTTCCACGCTTCGTCTATATCTTCTTCGATATCTTCGAATCGTTTTTCAGATTGATGACGATGCGCTTCCAAGCCTATCAGCTTTTCTTCTGCTCTGGCAAGGGCCACTACAGTGTCGGAAAGCTTATCAATCTTTGACTCTATTCGGTCTAGACGATTTTTATCATTCGTAATATGCTGGGTTAGTAAGTCTTTTAAGTCGTTATCCGTTTCCATCTTCTTTTAAGAGTTTCTGCATCAACTTTCCGTAGTTGCCTTGGCCGAAAGGAAGTGCTTCATTAATCTGAACATTTGTTTGATTCTTGATGCTACTACTTTCTGCCTTTAAGAGATCTGCCTGTGCCTTGATCTCATCCATACGCATTTTGTGCGCCATCTGTAACAGGTCTGCTAGATCTTTATTAGAGTACATACCTGATTCTTGGGCTTCTTCAAGTTTTGATGCAATCATCTCATCAATGAGACTTGCGATATTGTTTTTGTTTCGATATCCACTGTCTAGATAAACAGTATCAATGTAACGTTTAACCTCACGCTTATTTAAAGTCTCTACTACTTTATGTTCTGGCACGCCTGTATACTCACATACGGCACGAATGTTGCCGAATTGTAAGTAACAGTTAGCTATGTCTAAACCCTCTGGGCTAATAGTAGATACTTCTTTACTCATTTTATATTTCCGTTACACTTTACAGTTATTCACAATCAAAGTATACAATTTCGTAGGTCAACTGTCAAGAATTATTTTTAATTTGCTAGAGGGTTGTCGAGTGCCGTCTGAATCTTTTTATTCAATCGGTCTTCTAAGGCATCTATTGCTAGCTGCGTATCTGACTGTAGGCTTTCTCGTTTGGTGTCAAAGCGTTCTGAAGCTCTGTCGACCATCTCTTTGACTCTATCATCATTTTTCCGCTGCTGATCTTCAATACGGTCAATATTCTTTTCCATACGGTTGAAGTCGTCTCGAAGATCATTTTTGATGGAACGAGAATAGTCTAAGGCTTCATCGAGCTTAATCTCGATTTGCTTATTACGATTCTCAATTTCAGTAGTATCAATGTTTTGTACTACTTCTCGCATATCCATATAGTCTTTGTAAAACTCAAACCCCGCCCAAGCAGTGCCGCCAAGCCCTGATAAAGCAGTAAGAACTGCAAAGGCAATTCCGCCACTAAACTCCATGCCTGCAAACTCAAAAGAGAACTGGGTTTCTTTTGGCTCTCTACGGTCTTCCGAAACTCTGCGATCTTCTCCGCTGAAAGGTAGGTCTTCGACTCGCCGGTCTTTTCCGCTGCGGCGCTCGATAATCGCTGCGATCTCTTCGCCGCTAAGTCCTAATTCTTCGTAAAATTGTCTGCCTTTATAGTCCTCATCTGTAATGTTATCATCCATCTTAATTCTCAAATTCCAAGTTACGGCCACGAGCTTTCATAAGCTCAATTCGTAACTGCTGCACCTCTAAGCGACGTGCCTCTAGCTCTAACTTATATAACTGGCTACAGTCTATTCGTTCTTTTGGCGCTCCAATCGGAATAGTAATTTTTGCATATACTCCAACATCTTTGCCGCGATTCATCTCCCCTAAGTTTATAGTAGGGTCTTCTTCTTTTATGATTCCTACTACTCCGAATTCTACATTTGTAGACGAGCCGATCGCATTTTGACAGTCTAGGTTTCCTGCACGGAATTTATCTGATTGATAGTTTGAGCCAGATGAAGGCAAGCTTAAGTTAAGCGCACTTGACTGCCCATAAGCAACACCGCTAAGCAATGTAAGTATCAATAGATAGTATTTCATCGTGTCTTCGAGCAAATAGTAGAAGAAACTGCACTCAATTTCTGAATACCTTTCAGTATCTTAGATCTTGTGCAGATATACACTGCCCGTCCTATTTGTTCTTTTTGTATATACACTCTTAGCTCGCGAGCCTCTAAATAAGGTACTCTTAATAATCTATCGCTAGCTGCAAAGGGTACCTTTTGCCAATCGTTGTCATATATTCCAACAGCAAAAAACTGAACATCTTGCCGCCTATTGAAGAGAGTGACCTTTGTAGAGAGTACTTCAGGATTTAAAGTCTCGCTCCAAGAAGGATAAGTTGGAGTAAGTTCGTGGGCAGAAACCCATGAACTTAACAATAGTAAAATTACAACGCGACGCACTCTGCCTCCACAACTGCACTATAATTGCCAGAAGGGAAAGACTTGTCATATCCGTAGGTAGCTGTAGAGCTTACCTTGAACCAAGTACTACCTGCAATAGATAGGTCAGTTTCATATACGTTATTGTATTCTACTTTGTTTGTATCATAAGCCGACATAGCAGCATCGCCAACTTCTCCGACAGAAACACTGCCAGTCCAGTTTACAACATCTGTAAGGCTTGGGGAGGTTGAGAAAGAATTTGGGTAAGTAATACGAGCTTTATAGTAGTTTGCATTAATTACATCGTATCGGATAATAGCTTCGACCCCGCCATCAGCAGCCGTAGTGCTGAGCTTGTTAGGGGTAGGGTTTCCATACACGCCAACGGTATCTGTAGTAATTACACATTTAGACTCTATAGTGCCGTAAATTGGTACGCCTTCTGCGACCGCATTCATGCTACATAGAGCCAACAAGGCTACTAGTTTTTTCATTTTACTTCTCCGATTTATATTGAGATTCAACCATCTCATTGTGCAGAATTTGCTGCGCTAATCCATTTCGCGCCCCTGAATTATTATCAGGCAATTGTGCACTTAGGTAGGAGGCATCCTCCAAGTACGTACCTCCCGGTATATTATTTAGTTCATAGTTTACAATCTGGGCATTCATAGATAATAAAGCTTCTGCCTGTGCGACTGCTTCTGCTGTCATTAGTGCTACACTAACAACCTGTAGGGCGACTTCTAGACGCTCTTTTTTCTTTTCTTTTGACCGCTTCTTACTGTCGGCTTCTTCTTGTTCGTCGTCCTTATAAGTTATGGGCTTATTCGGATCTTCTTCAATATACTCTATCACTGTAGTAGCTATAGTAAAATCTGTATTTATATACCTTGGACATTCAGGATTGGATTGAGGGTCAAAACAGGGGTCATACTGATAGTTATATATTATATTCGCGTCTTTTACCTCGCCTTGACCCTCAATCGCAATTTCTCCATTCCCCCAATACTCAATAGGAATACTGGAAGTTGGCACAAACTTATTTAGTGTATTACTTGGAAGCCCTGACCAATCATCAGTGCTTCGAAAAATATACCCGGTACTCAATGCATTTTTATTCTGCACTGTGACAAGCATGGGATCTTCTGTATTTTTTACAGTAGTATATCGGTAGACTACTCCTGTTACTTCTAGTCCTGCTTGCTGTGGTAATACATTTGTCATTACCCACTGGTAACCAGTGGATGCCGCGTTATTTGTACTGCCGTAGACAATATCAGAGCAGTAAGAGTACGAGGAGGCTAGCAACGCTAGCGCCACCAAGAAGTGTCTTAGTACCATTGCTCATACCTTCTTCTTTTTGGGGGCTATTCTCAACGTCCAGCTCCCAAGCATCTTTTGCTGCTTTTCCAATCATACCATCATACGGGCAAGGTGTTCCAGCCATCATCATCGCATCAAAGACTCGTTTATCTTGACACATTACTGAAATTGCTGCAACTTTCATGCCCATATCGTACAAAGTTTTCGCATTCTTTAATTTTTCGCAGTTCATGTCTCTTACCGTTGAACCTGCGGAAATACCTAAAATTTGAGTCTGCACTGCACCCGCTACACCGACTGTACACAAATCATTACTGTAATTGTTGATAGTTGGTGTAATTGCTGAAGGTGGTGGCGACTTAAGTGTAGTTGTTGTATTTGAGTCGACAGTACTCCGAGTAGTGCTATCTGTATAGATAGTATCTTCTACTTGTGCTACTGCAAGACTGGATACCAACAACAACGATAATATTGCTTTTTTCATTGTGAAATCTCCAGTTGTTTTACGTATTTTCTCAAAAATACTCTACAATGTCAAGGTATAAATTTCTCACCTATAGTACTGGTGGAGTCGGCCACGCTATATCGTCCAAACTGCGCTCTGCCCCTGTTAAATTATTTGGGACATCTCTCAAATCTTGTCGATAATTTCTAAAAGCTGTTACCTGTTCTGCTGTCAATGGTGCGTCAGGCACCTGAGTCCAGTCTGTTGCAAATAGTCTTCCATCTCGACTTGTTCTCATATGGTCCATAAATTTATCCTGTTGGAAAGTCCACGCGGCATTTTCCCATATATAAAACTCGTTAGGCTGTGCGGGCATATCTACAAAAGAAGCCCCGTTCCATCTTTTTCTGGACGGCTTAATACCGTAAAATTCCTCCGGCCAAATCTTTATTAGCCTAGCATTTACTATTGAGCCATCTGTAAAAGCTGTAGTGTCGGAAGGCGCTATAACCCCGTGAATGGTTCCGTCTGCTATATTTATCATAGCGTATTTAATTATCATTTTATCCTCCAATTATTAGTGTGTTTGATGAAACATCGGAAAAAGTTTGTCTAATTCTGCTAAATTGAGTGCCTCCAAAAGTTATATTTGAGTATATTAAGTCTTGTACTACTGTGTAGGTATTTGAAGTATCTACTTGACATACCTCTGCATATAGCTGAACTTCTGCGTAATAACTCTGATTCGGAGGAGAATAGAATCCAGCCCTAAAAGATCTTCCAGACAGAATTCGCTGTATCTGTATGTAAGCGCCTGCCTCTGTAAACTCTGCGCCCCTAGAAATTACTCCTCTCAGTCGACAAGAGAGAAAATTAGACGAAAATTGAAGCCTAAAGTTCCCTGTGCCATTATTATTTGCATCTAATATCTCTTCTTGTACCTCTAGCCCATATCCCGTAGAAAATGCATTGGATTGAGTACCCGACTGATTAGTGGGTAGAAAGGATATCCACTCAAACTCTACTCCATCACAATTTTCGTCTGCCGCAAATCTAAAATAGCTATAGTCTGCAGGATCTAACGAAGCGAAAAATCTTAAGGTAGTAGTAGGTGTATTCTTAGGGCGCACAAATACAATTACACGACTAGATGCGTTAGTAGTATAAGGCACATCTATAGTACCATATACGGCCTCCTCATAGTATCCATTATTTGAATAAGTGCCTCCATTTGCGATAAAAGATCCGCTGTCATGGTAGCTGTAAGAGATTCTACCATACTCAGTACTATCTATAACTAGAGCGCCTGAAGTATTGTATGTTTTTAGTCCATATGCCATTTTAACTCCTTAGTATTAGCAGGTCGACCCAAATCTCAGGCCAGTAAGTTGTATCTACGTAGCCTGTTAGTCTTCGAAGCCTTATAGTAGTTGCATCCACTTCTTCAATGGCCACTTCGTCTAAAGTTATAGGAGGCTCTCCTGCAGTATTTGTTAAGGAAAGCCTAATTGCAGATATGTAATCACTAGGAACTGTTATATTCGCGCTATACTCTTGTTGGTACAAAATTTTTATATTCTCTAGTAAGCTATCTATAATAGTTAGCTTGTCTGTAACTGATAAGTAGGTTTCTCCATTAGGCCCGTATACTTCTAGGCCATACCCATCTCCCGAAGGGGGAGTAATTACCGTACCTTCTTTATTTGTTAATAAGTTAATGTAAGAAGTTGTAGTTGCTCCGTCGTCATCAGTTACTACAACCTTGAACTCTAGTACTCCATTTTCGTTGGGGGAAGTAAAAGTTCTAGAAGCAATTGAACTTGCTGCTGGTAGCTCAGCGGTATAAGTAGTTGCAGATAAGCTAACTGAAGTACCAGATTCCTGTGTTATATCAATGCTGTTAATAGTGCCATCTGTATCTGTTTCTGTAGATGCAGTAATAGTCACAGTTTGTGCCCCTATTGTAGGGCTAGGGCTTACAATGAAACTGTTTAATATCGGAGCAGCGTTTGCAGTTCGAGTAATTGTAATAGGGTTACTAGAGATGTAGTTTGTATCATACCAAGTAGTATTGTCACCCCCAGTAGATATACCTCTTTTTATCTGTACGGTGTATTCTAGACTTTCCCCATCTGCGGGACAAGTTACAGTAATATTACCGCTTCCTAGAGACCCTGTTACAGTTTCTGCACTACTAATAACACGTATAGCTTCGTTAGAGCCCACTCCAGTAAACGAGAGCACTTTAGTGTCGGTATTAGAGCCTACAGATATATTTGTTTCTGCAATGCTAACAGTTTTGTCGGGCTCTAAATAAGGTACAAGATATGAGCTATTTACAGTGTATGCCGTAGAGTTAAAGTCTCGACCGTCTCTACGAGCTTTAATATTTAGTTCAGACCCACGGGTTACATCTATATTTGTCGCATTATCGTAGCTGAAGTTTACTCCATCTATTGCGATCTTTATAGTTCCCCCGGCCCCTCCACTTGCATTTACATTTATAGTCGTATCTGGAGAAGCGTCAGTTCCTAAAGTAACTGTTGCAGCATTTGGGGCAATTAAAGGTAGTTGATACCCCGTTACAGTCGCCACTTCGGAAGCTACATTATTAACTCTGAAATAGCCTCCGAAAGTATAAGTTCGTCCACGAATTAGCGTAGTAAAGTCGTGAGTGTTAGAGTTTGGATCAGTAAATGCTCCGAGATTAGAGCCATCATTGTATGTAAATACCCATTCAGCTCCTGTAGGTGCTCCCGTGATCTCCATAGATACGGTAGGGCTTTCGTCAGTACCTGAATGAGATACACTTAATGTAGGAGTTCCAAACTGCTGTTCGAAGTTTATACGTTTTACATAAGCCCAGGTATCATCACCATTATTCGCACGAGGAACTTGGGCTTCAATTATATAAATCCAATCGTCTCCATCAGATAGAGACTCCCCAGTATCTAAAGTGAAAGTAGTTGAGGTACCTGTATATGTATCCTTGACTCCAGCTCCTAGAGTTCTGTAGACTCGATAGTCTGTGACCCCGTTACTGTTTGCGTTAGATAGGTCAAAAGTTACTACAGTGGTATCGCCTGCGGACCTATTAAAAGCAGTATCGGTGGAGCCTTCGTACTTTACTACTACGGACGTATCAGGAGATACTTTTGCAGGCCTTGTGGCTGTAAAAGTACTAATATTCGATACAGAGTCGTCCCCGTTATCAGCAAAAGCTACATATCCAGTAATATAGTAAGTAGTTCCTGATGTCGAAGGCTGATGGTTTACAACTACATCAGACTCAGTCCCTTTAAAACTTCCTACAATTGTTCCTGTATAGCTATCTGTTCGTATATCGTAACTCGAAGCGGAAGCTGCATTTGTAATGTCTACAGTGAACGAAGTATCTAAGTAGACCATAGAGTCTACAGACACTGTTACTGTTTTATCTACCGCTGTAGGCGCTCCCCGAGTAACTTGCCACTGTTCCTGCAGAAAGTAAGTATTAGCGCCACCTGACTCCGTTGAACGTTTTTTCAGTAGTCTGTAATCTTCTTTGGACCCTGAGGCGGCTGCAGGTAGGTTTGTTACTGTGAAAGTATCTGCGCTAGTCCAAGTATTTAAGTCTTTCCACCCTGCATTGTAGTACTGTAGTAAGTAAGTATGATTGTCTGGTACTACGCTAAGGGTTACATTGAAGCTTGATGCATTATAGTTTATACTACTAGGGCGTGACCAGGTTGCGTTTGTAGGACTAATGTAGCCTACATTTACACTGCCTGCGAGTCTAGAATCTGAGGATACACTACCTGTATCTGTGTTTCTTACGGCTACATAGTAAGATACAGACCCACTGTTACGAGCATAAGTATAAGTTTTAGTATCAGAGTCTTGCCACTCCCACCCTGTCCCAGGAGTGTAAAACCCATACTGATTAAAAGTTCCTGTAGTTGTATCTGTTTTACAAGTAACAGTTACATCAAAACTTGAAGTCTCTGTTACAGTATAAGAAATAGAACTAGTATCTAGAGGGGTGCCTGGCTGACGGTAGATTGTAAAATTATCAGTCGTATCTACGTAGGCGTCATTGCCTCCTTCTGCTGTTGTACGTCTTGTATATAAACTATAAGTAGCCTTTAAGCCTTTGCCAGGCAGAGTGTCGGAAGGCATAGTTAAACTGCCTAAGTTTCCACCGTAGTAAGTGCCCCCAGACTCTCCATAGTAGTTTTGAGTAGCGTTACTACTACTCAGCGAAATAGCTGCAGAGGTGGCAGATGCTGAAATAGCCTTATCAGCAGCAGTAATATTAGATGTAGTAGGTAAATAGGCGATTTGTCCGGAAGGGTACGAATTTACAGACCGGCTTAATGCAGCGCCAGAAAGAGTATATCCTGCTATTCTCTGAACATGTACCCAGTAAGATTGACCACGAGTCAAAGAAACGGTAAATGTGTCCGTACTAGTTACTGATGTCCAACTGGAATGGGTAGCTGATGGAGCTGTGCTACTATTTGTAACTACATACTGGGCATCAGAGGATCCGGAGCCTAAATCTGTGAGCTTCCAAGACCCATTGAAACTTGCTGAAGTTGCGGTAGAACTAGTAGTCTCCCAATTAGCAGTGGGGGCTACAGCGGGACTGTATATCTTACCAGATATTACGCCCGAGTCTCCGGTAGCCCCATTTCTAAATTGAATCTGCCAAGCACTTCCGTTCTCACTATGATCTGTTCCTGCCCCAAAGATAGCTTTAATTTCACCACCTGGGGCGGTTCCTGTAGGGTCTAGCGTTAGCCCTGCTACGTTTACACCACTCGAATATTTAGAGATAAATCCATAATACCCCCAATCTACAGTGGAAAAAGCTAGTTTTAAAGTTTCTCCATATACGAAGTCATTGCCGGTAGTAGTGTAATCTCTTACAGAAAAGGTACGATTTGCTGTAACTGACGTAGTTGCACCCGTTGTTGAAACCGTCCAAGTACTTCCTTCTACAGTACCGCTTACAGAGGTACTATCAGAAGAGCTTGAAGTAAGTTTTATCCAGTATGTACCATTTCCTGCACTTGCAATAGAAGTAGTATAGGTGCCTGTTTCCGATGTAGATATAGTAGCATCGCCAGTTACAGATAAAGTAATTAATGCTTCTAGGCCGGAGACAGTAAAAGATCTTACATAAGTAATATCTTTATTACTGTCTGAAATATTTGCCGGCATTACAACTGTAGGGGTTGTATTTGCTGCACGGGTACTTACGGAAAATACTGAAGTAACGCCTCCAATATTTAAGGTGGTTTCGTAAGACGTGCTGAATGCTGTACCAGTAGTTAACCTTACTTGTACTTGATAATCATTTTTAACAGATTTAGATGAACTGCTCCAAGCTCCCCAAGCGGCAGCACTTGAAGTACGTACACGAGTTTCTGCAGTTGCTCCGGAAGTGGTGCTTTGCAAAGAGGCTGAAATAGTTATGTTGTTATCAGATAAGCCTGCTACGGTTACAGTACTTGTTGACGTGTAGGTAGCATCTGGCTCTTTACCAGTTTGATCTGCTAAAGTAAAGGAATCCGGGACGTTACCGTATCCACAAGTTGCACTATTAGACTCTAGCAAAGTATCATAAGTGCCTCCTGAACCGTCCCAGTATCTTCCGTAGCTATCATAACCACTACAGAAATATTCTTTTAAGGTTCCGGAAGAATAATGTCGAAGTACAGTTTTTGGCGAGTTAGTAGTAACATCATACCAAGTGTCATCCCCATTGTTGGCAGCAGGGACACGAATCTGCATTTTTAGGGATAAAGTTTCTCCCTCTGCTAAACCTACAGGAACATCTAAATCAAATATCCAGTAAGCGTACGTAGGTCCCACGTTTGATACGCTACTGTAGGTAGTAGCACCATCAATAGTGGTTGCTATTCTGAATTGTTGGCCAGTTTTATAGCTGCTCCAGTACCCTCCGAAGCCTAGACCTTTGGTACCTGTAGGAGGTATTGCTACACTAGTCGTGTCTCTTGTCCAGCTTTCTCCAAAGTATTCATAATTCGTTAGAGTACCATTTTGAGTGGACGTCGTATAAGCAAAGTAAGTATTAGAAGGCTGAGTAGGAGCTATTGCCGCGGAGCGAGTAACCGTGATTTCCGTAACATCAACATTAGCCGCAGACCCCGCTCCTCCATCTGTACTTAGTACATATGCGTCGACATAATAGGTAGTACCGGATAATGAGGGAGTACTAATTACTGTTACAGTATTATTTCCCTTCCAGGTTTTTAATACATTACCTCCATAGCTACCCTCGCGAACGCGATAAGTGGTTAGGGCACTACCTCCTGTAGAAGTTACTTGGAACGAGGTAGAGCCGTACCCTACGGGCGAGTTAGTACTAATAGTGCCTGGGTCAGGATCAACAATACTAATGCCGTCATCAATTTCAAACGTATAGGACTGGCTGCTTGTAAGTACAGTAGTGCCTGTATTGTCCCACCGATAGTACCCTGATCCAAGTGGGGTAGCATCAATACGTTTATAAGTTTTTTTGACTCCGCTAGAATTTGTAATATGAATAGAGTCCCAGCCTGTAGATGCTGAGCTCAGTTTTAGCATTACCTTTCCGGAGGTGTCTTCAGCTACTCCAGTAAAATAATATTCATAGACGGCTTCTACGTATACGCCTAAGCCTCCTACAACAGCTCTCGCACTACTACCGGCAAGCGTCCCCATCTGAGGCAGAGGCATACTAGTGCTTCTGAAGCCTTCGTAGTAAACGGTGGTATAACCGGTATAGGAGTCCCCACTAACAGCTGTACGGCTTGCGGCAACTAGCGTTTTTGAATATAGAATAGCCATCTACCAGGGTACTCCGATGCCTCTTTTTCGCAGAGGATCTTGCTCTAAGCACATTATGATCGCTCGATGCTGAATTTCATCAACTATGCTCATGCCTGTAATGTCATCTCGAACATAGTTAGTTACTTTAAGCAGGTGAGTCTGTACCCAGGACACTACTAATTCTTCTGTAAGCTCTTCGAAAGCTACAAAATCTGTTAAATCGTCTAAGTCAAATGCTACTCTTGAAAAAGTATACCCTTTATTACCCTCTTCATCTTCGGCCTCAACCCAGTAGTGTGCTCCGCTTACAACTTTTGAAAGTCCGCCAAATTCGGAGATCCACTCAATATTCATTATTTTCCAAGTGACATTCATTTTTTAACCTTAAAAACTTTTGGGTTTATGGAGGAGGATAAGTTCTCTAACTTTTCGAGTCTTTCCATGTTTTTATGCCCTATAGGAACTATATCGTCCCACGGCTTTTTACGCCAAGTAGTGTCGGTGAACTTTGCTTGACGTTCTTCATTTACAGCAGAGCTTAGAACTTCATATACTCTATAACCTTTTGTGATAGCTCTTCGTGCAAAGTTTACGTCTTCGCCGTACAAAAGGCCAATTTCTTCATCAGCTACAAAGTTAGTATTGAAAAAGAGTTCTTGCTTATAACGCTTTCGAAAGTTTCGTACTATAAAACAGCCGGTAATAATATGATTACAGCCCTTTACCATATGATGCTTTGTAAAACTATCTAGGTAATAGCACAAATCCGAATGAGTTACAGTGATTACATCGCCTATATCTTTTGCTTTTACCGTATCAATTAGAGAATCACCTTTCTCAATATAGGTGTCATCATCTAGAAGTATGCAGTAATCATCGTCAGTGCTATAAAAGTGATTAAGTCCGATATTTCTTGCATGTCCGGGAGGCATCTGCAAGTCTGACTTTATCCACGATACGCCAGAAAATTCAGAATAAAGTTTTTCTGGCCACTGCATCGCAATTATAACTGGCTGTAAATCCTTTGACTTACACCAGTTTACCACTTTGTGTAGGAGAGGAACCCTTTCCAAGTTCTTCTCTTTTCCCAGCCAGGAAATTATGTATGCGTTCAACCTAAAAACTCCTCCAATTTTCCATAGTATAGAGCACCGGAGGAACTTTGTCAAGTATCATTTTTGAGGGGTGTAAAAAGCTCCGCGCAGAAGGTGGAGTGCCACCGAAGGGCGCGGGTACACAAATTGAAACTTGTGACCTAATTTCTCCATATATTCTTGGCTTACAAGAAAGCCCGCCCAGTTGTCCACAAATTGTCCACGGTATTCCATAACCGCATGGCCTTCACCGGTGTGCGTGTAAACATACCAAATCTTTGCTTCGCCTGTCATAAGTGCCCAAACTGCTTTTGCAACTGAACCTTTCTCCAAAGCCAGCCACGTGAAAGAGTAATCTTCACAATCTCCCACATATTTTCCATATTCGTTTGGTTTCACAAACCGCCAAACGTCAACGTTTCCATAGTTTGCATCATCTGTTTCATATATCCAATTTTTCTTTAACATAAATTTGTCCTCCTGTTCCATATTATAGAAAATCATATGTAATTTGTCAAGAACTTTTTTTAATTTCCCACGACCCCGCTGTAACTCCGTTTTGGCTTTTTGAAATATTATAAAGTTTTACGTGAAGATGGGCCCGCGCGGGCGCGGAAAAGTCAAGTCAAATAACCGCCCTCCCCTTATAACTATTTCACCCTGGGGGGTTCCCCCTTATGCTTTTTTATTCTAAGAAAAAGATTGCATTCACCCCCGACTTATCCTATTATAATTGCATACACAAACGAACGGAGATGTTCCTATGACTATTTATATTTTTGATCTTGACCATACTGTAATTGATTCTAGCCATCGTCAACTCACTGCTGCCGATGGCTCGCTTGACCTTGCACACTGGGTTGAGAATTGCACTCGCGAAAAAATTATGGCCGATTCTCTGCTGCCATTGGCTGCCGAGATGCGTGACCTTATCGCGAAAAATCGTCATGTTATCGTTTGCACTGCTCGCGTAATGAGCGTATATGATTATGAATTTTTGGCCGAGCATGGCATTATGCCTGAATGCGTTTTATCGCGTCCCCTTGGTGACAATAGCCGAGACCACCTATTGAAAGAAAGACTATTGCGCGAATATGCCTCGAAAATTCGCTACACTTTTCGTAGATTCTGCCGCAATGCTGTCATGTTTGACGACAACAAAAGCGTATTGAATCACTTAGATACCTTCGGGATTCAAACAAATAATGCAATTAATTTAAATAATTTATTGACAGCGGTTGCCGCTTAGACTATAATTGATTCATCAACTAACGGAGAAACCGCTATGAAAACTCAAAATATCTTTTTAATCCTTGACACTGAAACCGCTGATTTGACTGGCGCGGTTTATGATGTTGGCTATACCATTGCGAATAAGAAAGGCGAAATTCTAGCCGAGCGTAACTGGTTGGTTGAGGAAATTTTCACCAATGCCGAGAAAATGATGGGCGCATTTTATGCCAAAAAAATCTTTACTCACTATGCTAAAATGCTCGATGCTGGCGAGATTAAATTAACTCCTTGGCTTGCCATTGTGAAGCAAATGAATCAAGACGTGGCCGATTTTGGCGTTACTGTTTTGGCCGCTTACAATGCCGGTTTTGATACTCGCGTGATGAAAGCGACTCACAAAATGCTCGGCTACACTGGCAAGGCACTCGAAAAGCCTTTACAGATCCTAGACCTTTGGCAATTCGCTTGCGAAACAAAATTGTCACAAAAGCAATACCGCAATATTGCGATTGAAAATGGTTGGGTATCTCCAAAAGGTAACATCAAGACTGGCGCGGAATTCGCTTTCCGTTTCATTACTCGCAACTATGAATTTGTTGAGGATCACACTGCTTTGAGCGATGCGCGAATCGAAACCGAGATTATGGCAGAATGCTTCAAAATGAAAAAACGTGTCCCCTACGGAATTATGAATGCACATCCTTGGCGAATTGTCAACAAAAAGGTGGCATAATATGGGAGAGCTAACCAAACTTGAAAAACTCCAATTTAAAATGGAAATTATAAGGACGGTTTGCCCCGTCCTCGCGGTGGTACTACAAATTCTGGTGCTTGTCAAGCTTTATTAACCAGGATCGGCTAAATGAGAATCATTCTCATTTGACCGCGCCGATTTTACCATAGAAGCCGATAATTTGTCAACTACTTTTTGTGCATTAAAACCTGGATGTTTATGCTTTATTGGTCTAATAAATCGCTTGCACTTTTTGGCCGAATTGCTATAATATATACATCAACTAAGGGAGAGACCCGACAATGTTTGGATTTATTTTGACAACGATTTTAGTTTTCCTACCCGCACTGGTTGGGATCGCATTAACTGCTCGCTACTTATTTGCAGAGGAATTTTAAATATGAAAACCCTAGAATTTGACTTTAAAAAACGCGACTATGTTGAGAAAAAAGATTTTTGGCAATCGGCCGATTTGGCCGGTTATACTGGATCGCTTTTAATGGTAATTTTTGCCTTTACTATGATCCCACAAATTGCAATTGCTGGATTGTCTCTTTTAACTGTTCAATCGGTTGAACGCAAAATGCACAATTTAACCGTTTTAAATGCCATCTCAATTATTGGCTTTTTTTCGCAAATTTTCTAAAAAACTTGTTGACAATGACCCCGCTTTTTACTAAAATTATCACATGGCTTAGGGGATTGGCCTCTAACCAAAAAACTAAAAAAGGAAATATTACTATGGCTTACACTGAATCTATGATCGCTAAAATCCAAGCTGCTGCTCCACTCAACTTGGAAATTGCAAAAGACTTGGCTTCTGATTTGGGCGTTTCTTATCGCTCGGTTATCTCAAAAGCAAAACAGCTTGGCGTTGAATACGTCAAAAAAGCTCCCGCAGCTAAAAAATCTGCTGCTGCCGATATTGTAACCAAAGCCGAATTGCTTGGACGTATCCGCGAAAAAATCGGAACAGATCGCGAGGGCGATTTGAACAAAGCGGAGCTTGAAAAAATTTGCGAATTTTTCGTAATCTAGGCTTGACAGGGGGAGCTTGTCTCCCCTATAATTATCTTAACTTAAACGGTAACGGAGATTTTCCAATGTTTGACTTCATCGATCCAGCTTTCTCTTTCACGGTTACGACTCACCCAATCAATGGCAAGCGTTTTCTTGTCGAAATTTATCGCGGTGTCAACTATGATTACATTCGGGAAATTTCCATCCGATAGTGTTCCACGTGGAACAATCCAGGTCGCCGGTTTTGCTTGACAAAATCGGCGCGGCCGCGCCAGAGTAGTAGTGCGACGACGATGTCAAGTGGTTCGTGCAAATTTCTTAGAACGTTTTGGAATTAAAAAGGTCTAGTCTTATTCTATTTTAGAATAAGCTTGCGCCATTATAAGTGCAAAAGCGGGGTTTGTCAAGGACTTTTTGCACGATTTTTTATATCAATTTGGAATAATTAGGTCTAATCTTAGAACAAAGTGTTATATCAATAAGTGCAAAAATGTGTTGACCCCGATCGGTTTTGCCCGTATAATGGTTACATAAAGTTGAGAGAGGAGAAAAAACATGGCTTACACAGACGCAATGGTAGCAAAATTACACGCAGCAGCCCCGCTGGACCTGGCTAAGGCTCAGGCATTGGGTGGCGAATTGGGGGTGAGCTATCGCTCAGTTATCAGCAAGGCTAAGCAGCTCGGTATCGAGTACGTGGCTAAAGCCCCTGCTGCTCGCCAAGCCAAGGATACTGGGCCAACCAAGGCTGATATTCTGGCTGAGCTTCGCACCCGCATTAACTCGAACCGTGATGGCGATCTGTCAAAGGCAGAGTTGGCCGACCTTCTGGGGTTGCTGCTGTAAGCGGCCCCTAACCTGGGAGACCCCGTAACGTACCCCGTTACGGGGTTTTTTTTATACCTGGGCTTTGGGGGTGAGTAAGCACTCACTTAAGCGCTCTGCGCCAATTATACAGTGCGAAAGTGATGCTGTCAAGTACTTTTTGCACCCCCGCACCGATTAATGCGAAAGCATAGTCTGCTTGCGCCGAAACGTTAGTGCCAAAACGAGGCCATTTTGGCCCTGCGCCAAAGTGCAAAAACGAAGTGCCAAGGCGGCGCCGATTTTACGCGCAACGCAGTGCAAAGTCAAGCACTTTTCGCGGGGATAGTGCAAGTTTTTGTAAACTATAGTCTCTTTGCGGCAAATCGTGGATAATTTGGGATAATTTGGGGTAACCCCGCTAAAACTTTGATAATTTTGGATAATTGGGGGCAAATCAGAGTTGACAGTCGACCCCGTGCAGGGCCCCCCGGAATTAAAGTGCGTTTTCTTAACGAAGAGAGCGGAAAGTCGTTGACAACGGATGCGAATACAAGTATAATATCTATATTGAATTGAGGAGAGCTATATGAGTAAAGAATTTAACCAACACCTGCTAGCGTGTGTCGCGGAAGAAGCTAGTGAGGTAGTGAAAGAAGCCTGTAAAATGATTCGCTTTGGCGAGGACTTTGTTGATGTGATTAGTGGAGAAGCTCATATGCTACAAATGATTATAGAAGCAAACGAGCTGATTGCTGTTATTGAGATGGTGACAGGGAAAGCATTTACATCAGAAGACATGTACAACGCTCGTAGAGCAAAAGTAGAGAAAGTAATAAAATATTATAAACAAAACTGTGGGGCATAGTATGAAAAAGATTGTAGTTGTATTTTGTATCGAAGATTTTAGCTTTACTATCTATCCTGCTGAGTACTGGACTGAGACGGCAATTCCTTTATACCGTCAAGCTCTTGTGAACACTAAGTATGAGCAAGAAGAAGTTGATACTTGGTCTGATGAGCAAGTAGTAAGCATTCTATGGGATGATCAGTTCGTATTCGACCGTACCTACGAAGAGCTGGTGGACTATGTTGCTTATGATATAGCAGATGCTTCGCTAATGACTTTCAAAGCAGCAGACTGGGATAACTTTATTGGCGATATTGGTAAAGAGCTTATTGACGAAGGCGTAGTAGACGGCCTAGATGAGTTAAGCACTGAAGAAGTTCTTGAGATGTACTACGGCGAAGAATTTGTTTGGGAACAGGTAGAGAAATAGTTTGACAGACCATGCGAAAGCCTTTATAATATCTATATTGAATTGAGGAGAGAGTATGAGTAGTTCTGACGTAAAAAGTGATCTGGTAATGCAAATGGCTGAGTACATCGACTTTGAGTTTGATGTATGGCACACTGCACATTATGATGATGGAGGCTTTGATGGTAGCTTTGGTATGATGACTATGATTCATACCCCTGTAGAAACCACACGTTCGGAACTACAAAATGCCCTAAACAAAGCTGTAAAAGAGCATGGGTATCTCGATGGGTGTGGCCATGACTACGATTGCTGTGGCTGCACATTCTTTTCTGGTGCTAGTGTAGCAACTATCTATGACGGTACTACTACATTTATTATTTTTGAACAGTATGGGATGAATTACTAATATGAAAGTTATTGTGAGAGAAGAGCGTATTATCAGCCAACTTGAGTACGCATATTATGAGCTAGAAATTCCTGACGATATTGCGAAGGCTCGTGATACGGAAGAAGGAGAAGATGCATTTAATGAGTATGTGGACGAGCATTACTATAATGATTATGCCTTCGACTACGAAAGTGGTGACGTGCTAAATGTATATGCACAGGACTGGGAAATTGACAAAATAGAGGAATAAGTATGAGTGATCCATTAGTAGAAATTTTAGAGATGTTTCAGGAAGTAGACACAGATGTAACTGTTCAGTGCATCTACAATGGCTACGTAATTAAAGTATCAGGACAGAACGAAGGTGGCTGGTGTGATCGTACATTCTTTGTACCAGATTCAGCAGCAATTAAAGTATTTTTTGATTTATTAGTAGATAAGGCAAACGTATAATGGCAAAGAAAACAGTATCAGGAAAAACAGCAATTGAACCTACAGTTAAGGGCACGAGCATTGGTCGTGGTAATATCAAAACCTCTACCATGAATAAAGCTCGTAAACGCTCTTTTAAAGCCTATCGTGGACAGGGTAAATGATCGTAGAGTTTATGCCTCAAGACTGGAAACCAAGTGCTCTCTTTAAGGAGGCACTTGAGTTTGGCATGGAATGGCTGATGCTTGATGAAGAGCCAGGATTGCTTATAATTGAAAAACAATCCACAGAAGTGGATCAGTATGATGCCGATTCTGTTTTTGACGGTATTGATACGTTTGATGTACGTATCTGGAATGAAGACCCCGCTACTATTTTTCATGAGTTAGTTCATGTGATGCAGTATGCGAACGATGAGCTAGAAGTATATGAGGCTGGTCATGGTTATTGGCAGGGCAAAGTAGTAAAGGGCATGGAGTATGAGCACTCACCCTGGGAAGTAGAGGCGTATCGTTTAGAGGCCTTGATGACTAAAAGTTTCGAGAGACATCTGCAAAATAATTCTTGACTTATGCAGCTCAAACCTTTATAATATCTATATTGAATGAGAGAACACTAACTT
>Ga0102954_1000055_pt1 | contig 32959 bp, 25 predicted proteins | sample SalPonA_C_H2O_MG_FD_78511 | JGI IMG/M metagenome (GOLD analysis project Ga0102954, IMG submission 78511) | Water microbial communities from South San Francisco under conditions of wetland restoration - Salt Pond MetaG R2A_C_H2O_MG | ecosystem: Environmental > Aquatic > Non-marine Saline and... | reverse complement strand
TAATTGATGTTGCTCAGGGTGCTGATATTCCTAGAAAAAAAGGTGCTGGTTTACTTTTTTCTGATTTATTGATAGTTAATAAAACAGATTTAGCACCACATGTAGAGATAGATTTGGCAGATATGGAAAATGATGTTAAAACAAATAGAAAAAATAAACCTTATGTTTTTTTAACAAAAAAAGACGCTAGAACTTTAGACAAAGTTATTAATTGGATTGAAGTAATAATGTGATTATTTTATAAGATTTATGTATAATAATAAACTTTAATGATGCTTAGGAATACAATTGAGAGTTATATTATTTTTATTATTATTTACATCATTCTTATTTTCTAATACAAATATAAATTTAAAATTAAAATGGAAACATCAATTTCAATTTGCTGGTTTTTATATGGCCTTAGAAAAAGGTTATTACAAATCCAATAACTTAAATGTTACATTTGATGAATTAAATAAAAATAATCCAATAGATGATGTTTTAAATGAAAATTTAACTTTTGGTTTAGCTGATTCTACAATTATTCATGAAAAAATGACAGGTTCTGAAATAACAGCTTTGGCAGCTATTTTTCAAGAATCTCCTTTAGTTTTGATTTCACTAAAAAATAGAGGTATTAATTCTCCTTCTGATTTAAAAGGAAAAATTATTGAAATACCTAAATTATCTGAAAAAAAATCTCCAGTGTATACAGTTTTGAAGTCATTTGGTGTTGAATATATTGAAAAAGATACAACTTTTAAAGTTGATGATTTAATTAATAATAAAACAGATGCTATATCTGGATATATCACTGATAAACCTTATCAATTATCTAAAATAGGATATGAAACTACTATTATTAATCCAAAGGATTATGGTTTTGACTTTTATGGAGATATTCTTTATACGTCGAATAATACTTTAAAAAATCATCCTAAAGAAGTAAAAGCATTTGTAGACGCTAGTATTTTAGGTTGGAAATATGCCTTTGAAAACATTGATGAAACTATTGATTTGATTTTAGAAAAATATAATACTCAAAATATGAATAAAGATGAATTATTATATGAAGCAAAAACTACCAAAAAGTTAGTTGGCGATTTACAGAATTTTGGAAAATTAGATATCAATAAAATCAAAAATATTGCTTCAGTATATTCTGTTTTAATTCCTGGATATCATGATTTAAATCAATTAAATGATTTTATATATTCTGATAATAAACTTATCCAAACTAATAAAAATACTTTTATGTTAAATGAAAAAGAGCAAGATTTTTTTGAGAAAAATCAAACTTTTAATATATGCACAAATAAAAGTTTTTACCCTTTAAGTGGATATGAAAATGGCAATGTAATTGGAGTTATGGGGGAGTTTTATAAGTATTTAGGTGATAATTTAAACGTTAAATTTAATGCAATTGAATTTGAATCTAAAGAAAAACTACAAGACTATGTATCTAAGGGTGTTTGTGATATTTATGATTTAATGCATAAAAATCAATATTTAAATTCAGACTTTGAATTATCTAGAATATTAGAGGTTTCTAGTTTTATATCATTGGGAGGTTCAAAGTTTATTGATAAAAATAATATTTCTGATGTAACATTTTATACAAAATATCAAGAACATATAGATTTAATAAAACAATTGTATCCAGGAATAAATATCAAATATGAACCTAATGAATCTAAAATTTCTAGACTACTAAGTAATACATCAAATAATCAATATATTACTACGACTAGTGAGTCAAAATTTTTTCTAAAAAAATATGAAAAATTAGATTTTACATCTAATTATTTTTTCAACGATATTAAACATGAACTACAATTTGGTATTTTAAAAAGTAAACCTGAATTAGTTTCAGCTATAAACAGGTTTATAGATTTTAAAGGAGCTTCATCTATATCATCTCTTATAAAATCTTATATAAATTTTACAGAATCAAAGGTGTTTAATTCAGGGAACAAAGTAGTTCTTTCTATTGATGAAATAAAAAAATTCGAGAATAAAAGATTTGAAATATATGTTAATAACTGGGAGCCATTCACTTACTTAGACAATAATGGCAGGTTCTCTGGATTTGCTGTGAATTATTTTAATGAACTTTTTAAACCTTATAAGTTAAATTATAAATATATTTTTACAAATAATTTTCAAGAAGCACTTGAAAAATCTAAAAATAACCCTAATTCTATTTTAATATCAACAACAAAAACTAATTTAAAAAGTGAATTTGGTAGTTTTTCTACTCCTTATAATAAATTTAACATTGCTTTAGTAACTAATAAAAAACAAAGTTATACATATGACTTTGAAACTTTAAATGGAAAGAAAATTGCCGTTGGTAAGAACTATTCATCATATGAAATATTAAAAGATAAATATCCAAAGATAGATTTTGTATTTGTAAATAATACTTTAGAAGCTTTAGATTTAGTATTAAAAGGTGAGGTATATGGTGCTGTAGATATTCTACCTGTAATGAATAATTTACTTTTTAAACATTCTATAAATGATTTAAAAGTTTCAGGACTTAGTAAAGAATATTTTAACTTAGAAATCATGGTTAATAAAGCCAATGATGAATTTATAGATGTAATTAATAAGTTAATTGTAAATTTTGATAAAACCAAGTTAAAAGAACTTGAAAATTTATATTTAAATACCTCAAAAATAGAAAAAATTGACCCAACTTTTTTATATATTGCAATTATTATTTTACTAGTTGTTGTTTCATTTTTAATTGTTATACAATATATTTCAAACAAAAATAAAAAAATGATTACTATTGAAAATAAAAAATTAGAAAAAGCAAATGAGAAAATCAGTTTTTTAAATGAAGAACTAAACAATATAAACAAAACATTAGAAGATAAGATAAAAAATGCTGTTGATGAAAATACTAAGCAACAAGCAATATTATTACACCAAAATAGATTAGCTCAACTGGGTGAAATGGTAAGTATGATTGCCCATCAATGGAGACAGCCTTTATCTGCTTTAAGTATTTGGATTTCAAATATTGGTTTTATAGCTAGAGATGAAAAAATTGATAGAGATGAAATTTTAAAAATTGAAGCTAAAATAAAAGATATTATAATTCACTTATCTTCAACTATTGATGAGTTTAAAAATTATTACAATACAAACAGTAAAAAAGTAGATTTTTATTTAAAAGCTTCCATAGAACAATCATTAAATGTTGTAGATAATTACTTAATAAGTAAAAAAGTTGTAATGAATGTAGATATTTCTGAAGATATAAAACTTCACACTTTTGATAATTTACTTAGACAAGTTATTGTTGCTTTAGTTACAAATGCAACGGATGCTATGGTTAATGAGAAAAATAAGAAAATATTTATTGTTACAAATATAGATGATGAAAATATAGAGATTTTAGTAAAAGATTGTGGTCCAGGTATTCCTGAAAATTTAAGTGAAAAAATATTTGAACCATACTTTACTACTAAATCAGATTTAAATGGAACAGGACTTGGTTTATATATGAGTAAGATGATTATTGAAAAGTCATTTGGAGGTACTTTAACATTTGAAACATCAAATAAAGGTACATGTTTTAGTGTAAAGTTTCCTATTAAAGAAAATAGCTAGAAAAATTCCAGCTATTTAAATTTATTAAAATTCCATCTCAAGTGCAATTGGACAGTGATCACTTCCAAATATTTCACTCATGATATATGCATTTGTTACATGGGGTTTTAAGTCTTCACTTATATAGAAATAATCAATTCTCCAGCCAACATTATTAGCTCTAGCATTTGCTCTATATGACCACCACGAATATTTATCTTTTTCATCTCCATTAATTAATCTAAATGTATCAATATAACCAAGGTCTAGATATTTTGTAATCCAGTCTCTTTCCATAGGTAAAAATCCCGAAGTTTTTTCATTAGCTTTTGGTCTTGCTATATCTATTTCTGTATGTGCAGTATTAACATCACCACAAACAATAATAGACTTTCCTTCTTTTCTAAGATTTTCAGTGTACTCTAAAAATCTATCATAAAATTCCATTTTGTACACAAGTCTTTCATCTTTTGATTGACCATTTGGGAAATAAACATTAAAATAAGCTATATCTTTATCACCTAAAGTAAAATGAACTTCATTAATTCTTCCTTCTTCAAGAATATCAACTTCTAAACAGTTTCCTTGAAAAGTTAAATCAATATCCGTAAATAAAGCAGTTCCACTTCTTCCTTTTATTTTTGATTCAGATGCAACAAGATTTTTGTACTCTTTATCAAAAATTGATTCAGGTATTTGAGATTTCATAGATTTAGTTTCTTGTATTCCTAAAATATCAATATTCTGTTCATCTACCCATTTTAGACCTTCTTTTTTATCTACAGCTCTAATTCCATTTACATTCCAAGATATAAATTTATATTTATTCATTTGTTGTTTTGTCCTTTTTCTTTTCTTCTACTAAATCTTTAACTTCTGGTTTTGTAGGATTTTTTGGTTTTGTAATTGATAAATTATTAAAACCATTAAAGTTATTCATCTTCATTTGATTTGGAACAAGTTTTTGTCCCTTTCCACCATGCATATCTATATTGCCCATATTATTTCCACTATAATTGTAGTTTGCAAATAATGTACTTGAAAAAATTGTTAAAATTAAAATAGTATTTTTCATTTACAAAAATTCCCTTTTTATAAATTTTGAAGTTAAATTTTATCTATTTTTTGAAAAATTAGGCTTAATTAGGGTAATTTAATATTACTTACAAGAAGGTTTTTAGATGACAGAATTTCTACTTGCATTGATTACATTTTTCACTTCTACAATAGCTGCAGTTGTAGGATTAGGGGGAGGAATGTTATTGATTGCTTTTTTACCCAACTTCCTTCCAATTAATGCAATAGTACCAATTCATGGGATAACTCAATTATCAAGTAATTTTTCAAGAGCCTTTTTTGGTTATAAAGATATTCAATATGAAGTAATACCAAAATTTTTGTTTGGGTCTTTATTTGGTGTAGCACTATTTGCTTTTCTAATTAGTTTTATTTCTTTAGAATACATACCTTTATTTATAGGTAGTTATATATTACTTTCTTTATGGTCAACAAAATTTAATGAAAAAATAAAAAGATTTGAAAGTTATTTTTTAATAGGATTTTTTCAAAGTGGATTATCAGTTATTGTTGGTGCAACTGGACCTTTGACATTAACATTACTGTATAAAAACTACAAAGATAAAAATAAAGTAGTTACTACAAGTGCTGCACTTATGAGTATAAGTCATATTTTGAAAATATTAGTTTTTATTTATTTTGGTTTTGTATTTTCTGATTACATTACAATAATGGCTACTATGGTTATTGCTGCTATTTTAGGTAGTTGGGTTGGTACAAAATTAAGACACAAAATTGATGGTAAGAAATTTACATTGATGTTAAAATTATTATTGAGTATTTTGGCTATAAAACTAATTGTTGAATTATTTATATAAATTCCTTCAAAATAGTAGTTAGTTTAATTTTCTTTACAAAATATAAAGTATATTATATTGAGTTTAAATGAAAGAATTAATTTATTAAATTCAAGGAACAAAATATGGATATTCTGGTAATCAACACAGGTGGCACTTTTAATAAGGTATACAACCCCTTAAATGGAAAATTAGAAGTAGCAAAAGGAAATAATTCACTTAATAAAATTATTTCATCTTGTCATAATGTTAATTTTGAAATAAAAAATATCATTACAAAAGATAGTTTAGACTTCACAGATGCTGATAGACAAGAGATTTGTGAAGTTATCAAGTATAATCCCTATGATAAAATTATTATTGTTCACGGAACAGATACAATTGACTTAACAAGTTCTTTCATAAAAAGAGAAATAGATAATAAAAAAATTGTATTTACAGGTGCTATGGTACCTATGAGTATTGAGGAATCAGAAGCAACTATGAATTTTTCTATGGCTTTAGGCTTTTTAAATGGAGATGTTGAAAATGGAACATACATTTCTATGCATGGAGTTGTTGTTGATTGTTCAAAATTAGTTAAAAATAGAGAACTTGGTCAGTTTTTAATTCAAGAATAAGAAGTAAAAGGATTTAAGTTGGAAGAATATTTTAGAATTGAAAGTGATTTTTTAGGTGAAAAAAAGATAGACAAAGATGCATATTATGGTATTCAAACCTTAAGAGCAAAAGAAAATTTTTCCATAACTAATACAGACATATCATTATTCCCAGGTTTTTTAGCTGCACTTGCAAAAGTTAAAAAAAGTTGTGCAATTGCTAATCATAAATTAGGGGATTTAACAGACTTACAAAAAGATGCAATAATAAAAGCATGTAATGAAATAATTGAAGGAAAATTACATGATCAGTTTATAGTTGATCCTATTCAAGGGGGAGCAGGAACTTCTACAAATATGAACATGAATGAAGTTTTAGCAAATAGAGCATTGGAAATTTTAGGTTATGAAAGAAGTAGATACGATATCATACATCCAAATAATCACATTAATATGAGTCAATCTACTAATGATGTTTATCCAACAGCAATAAGAGTTGCTTTGTTTGATAATATTTATAAATTAAAAGATTCTTTAAGGTTTTTAAGGGATAGTTTTTCTCATAAAGGAGAAGAGTTTGAACACATTTTAAAAATGGGTAGAACTCAACTTCAAGATGCAGTACCCATGACATTAGGTCAAGAATTTAAAAGTTTTGCTGTAATGATAGACAATGATATTAGTAAACTAAGAGAGTGTCAAAATCTTATAAAAAAAGTAAATTTAGGTGCAACTGCAATAGGAACAGGTATAAACACTAAACCAAAATATCAAGAAATAGTAATGAGTGCTTTAGTGGAAGTTACAGGGACTGATTATGTTAGTGCAAGTGATTTGATAGAAGCTACTCAAGATACAAGTGCATTTGTTCATTTTTCTGGAGTTTTAAAGAGTATAGTTATTAAAGTATCAAAAATTTGTAATGATTTAAGACTTTTAAGTAGTGGACCTAGAGCAGGATTTAATGAAATAAATCTACCTAAAATGCAACCAGGAAGTTCAATTATGCCTGGAAAAGTTAATCCTGTAATTCCTGAAGTTGTAAATCAAGTTGCCTTTGAAGTTATAGGTGCTGATACAACAATTTCAGCTGCAAGTGAAGCAGGACAATTACAGTTAAATGTATTTGAACCAATCATTGCATACAAACTTTTTAATTCAATAAATATTATGAGAAGAGCATTTACTACATTAGCTTCAAAATGTATAACAGGAATTACAGCAAATGAACATATTTGTAAAGAACATATTTTAAATTCTGTAACTTTAATCACTTGTTTAAATCCAATTTTAGGATATGAAAAAAGTTCAGCAATTGCTAAAGAGGCTCTTGTGACAAATAAAAGAGTTTATGATGTAATTTTAGAAAAGAAAATTTTTACTAAAGAAGAGTTAGATAATCTTCTAAAACCAGAAAATATGGTTCATAATCATATAAAATGTGAAGGAGAATAATGAAAAAAAAACTACATGCATTTTTACTATTTCCACTAGTTGTAATTTTTTCAAAGACATTAAAAGGGAAAAAAGAAGATTATACAAATTTTATATCAAATGATAAAAGAGAATTGAAAAATCAAACTATCCTTGAAATAACTTGTAAAGATTACGATTTAATGGGTGACTTACATATGTTTTTTGATAAGAAATCACCTATTTATGATAAAACATTAATCAAATTTAAACTTGATGTATCAGTACCCGCTGAAGATGATAAAATGTTTTCATTTGATTTTCTACATGTAGTTAATATTTATCATGCGATGTCAATGCTTAGTGCAAGAATTCCCAATGAAAATATTTTTGTAGAATTTGAAATTTCAAACTATAAGTTAAATGAAACTCAGCTAAATCAATTATTGAGATATATACTTATAGTTTTTGGTAGTAGAAAAGTTGATAGGTTATATTTAGATATAGAAAATTTTGATGAAAAATCTAAAGAATCATTAACATATTTTTTAAAGTCATTAAACTCATCAAAAACATTAAAATTCACTCAAAGTAGGGGATTATATGTTCTTACTTGTGAAGATAAGAAAAATATGTTTGATATCGTTTGGTCTAAAGGTCAAGACATAGAACTTACTGATTTTGGAATAGTCTATGATAAATTTGGTAAAGAAATTAAAAAAGATATTAAGGTATCAAATTCACCAATTATAGCTTTACACAAAACTTAAAATAATCATAACTTAAAATTAGATATAATTCGCCAAAAATAAAAATAGGAAAAATTATTATGGCAATTTATACATGTGGACATACAACGCCTGATTCAGATTCAATCTGTTCAGCAATATCATTAGCTTATTTATTAAACTCAATCGGAAGAGAAGCAATACCAGCAAGACAAGGTCCTGTTTCTCCTGAAACTCAATTTATCTTAGATAGATTTGGTTTTGAAGCACCTGAACTTAAAACTGAATTTGCTGGTTGTGAATTATTTATCACTGATTATTCAGATAGAGGTCAAGCACCAAAAGATTTAGATGAAGCAACTGTTGTTGGAATTGTTGATCACCATAAATTAGGTGATATTGAAACTTCTGCTCCTTTAGAGTGTTGGATTAGACCTGTTGGTTGTACAAACACAATTGTAAAAGAGATGTACGATTATCATAAAGTAGAAATTCCTGCAAATATTGCTGGAGTTATGTTATGTGCTATTTTATCAGATACTGTTATTTTTAAATCACCAACTTGTACTCCAAAAGATATTGAAGTAGTAAAAGAATTAGCAAAAATTGCTGGTGTTGAGGATTTTGGTGCTTTAGGTATGGAAATGTTTACAGTTAAATCAGCTGTAAATGGAGTTCCTGTTAGAGATTTAATTTTAAGAGATTATAAACCATTTGATATGCATGGAAATGCAGTTGGAATTGGTCAATTAGAAGTAATTGACTTAGCTATTTTTGATGGAATTAAAGCAGATTTACAAGCTGATTTAGACAAAGTAAGAGTTGAAAACAATTTACATACAGCTTGTTTAATCTTAACAGATATCATGAAAGAGGGTTCTGAAGTACTAGTAAGTTCAGAAAATCCTGCTATTTTTGAAAGTGCATTTAACTGTAAACTTGAAGATGGAAAAGTTTGGTTAGATGGTTGTTTATCAAGAAAAAAACAAATTATTCCTTTCTTACAACCAGAATTTGCTAAGTAATTTTTGTATTAAATAAACATTTATAAAAGGGGAAAGTCGCAAGACTTTCCTTTTTTTATTTGTACTCTATTTTTCCTTGACTAGCTAATAAAGCGCCACAAAGTTGATATAAAATTCTAGCTCCTACATTTTCATCCCAGCCATTTTGTGAACTTCCAACTTCACATAAATCAAAACCTATGATATTTCTTCCACTTTTAACTACCATAAAAATTAAGTATTCTAATTCGCTATATCTAAGTCCTCCAGGAACTGGAGTTCCAGTATTAGGACAGTTTAGAGGTTCAAGGCCATCAATATCAATAGATAAATATACATTTTTAGGAAGTTTTTCAATATATGGATTAAATACATCATTTAAAGACTTTCCACATGAAATTTGGGCTTGAAAATCACTATCATATAAACAAGCACCTTTGTTTTTATAACTAGCTAATCTTTGTGCTTCTTCACTACTATAATCTCTAATTCCAAATTGAACTAAATTTGAAACATTTTCACATTCGTTCATCACATTATAAAAAATTGAAGCATGTGAATAAGTAAAACCTTCATAAGCTTTTCGTAAATCGTGGTGAGCATCAACATGTAGAATTCCAAACTCTTCTTTTTGAGTATCATTTAATGCTTTTATTAAACCCAATGGACAAGAATGATCTCCTCCCACTAATCCAACAAACTTCCCATTATTGATTTGTGATAAAGATTTTTCATAAACACTAGAGTTTAATTTTTTTGATGCTTCATTTACAAATTCTAATGCTTCATGGTTTTCTTTTCCATTTTCAATGGCTTCGATTACTTTTATAGCTTCATTTCTAGCTGTGTTACTTAAATTTAATAATTCTTTATCTGTTTCAAGCATAGATATTCCAGCTTTATAAGCTTTTATATAATGATAATTTTCTACATCTAATTGATGACTAGATAATTTAATATTATCAGGGGCATTTGCTGTTCCTTCTCCAAAAGAAACAGTTGCTTCCCAAGGAACTGGTAGTAAAATTAAACTTGCTTCATTTGGATTTAATCTTCCCCCAATAAAGCCATCTCCTTCTTGTGGAGGAAGGCCTTGTTCTAATACTTCAATTTCTTCTTGTAGTGTTCTATATGACATAATTTTTCCTATAACTATAAATATAATATTTGAGGGAATTATACTATATTTTAAAGAATATATTAAGTATTAAGGAGTAATATTAATTATTAATTAAAAATAACATTCAAGGAGTCAAAAAAATGGCTACAAGCGATATGAATGCGATATGTTCGCAACTTTTAACACAGGACGATTTAGCTGTAAGCGATGAATTATTTAAACAAGTTTTAGTAGATGATATAGTAACAAAAATTTTAGATTCAGATAGTGAAAAATATATAAAAATCTTTTCAAAGGAGCAGTTATATTTATCTTCAATAACACCTATTTTACATGATATAGGATTTACAATTAAAGATGAAGTAACATATAATGTTCAAAATAAAAAACAAACTATTTTTGTATCTAGATTTAATTTATATTTAGAATGTGATAAAAAAATAAATAAAGCAAAAGAAAATATTGAGAGTATTATTACAAGGTCACTTAAAAATGATGAATTAGTTCATTCAAAGGCTTTTTCTTTAGTTTATGAGCAAAACTTTGATTTTAGAAGAATTCTATTATTAAGGGCTTTTATAGAGTATTTAGATCAATCTGTTTTAACAGTAAATTCAACTGCAATATTAAATACATTTACAAATCACCATCATTTAACAGCATTGTTTATTGATTATTTTAATGCAAAATTTGATCCATCTCAAGGAGCTAAAAGAGAAATAAAGATTAATCAAATAGAAGAAAAAATAAGAGAAGAAATTAAAAAAATACCACAAATTTTAGATGACAAGATTTTAAATTTCACATTACTATTTTTAAAATCTCTTCTAAGAACAAATTACTTTTTAAATAAAGAGGTTATATCTTTTAAAATAGATACTAAGAACTTTGGTAAAGATTTAAAAGGTTTACAACCAAATATTGAAAACTTTATATTTCATACTGATTTTTATGGAGTTCACTTAAGAATGACAAATGTTTCTAGAGGTGGATTAAGGTGGTCAGATAGACATGATGATTATAGACAAGAAGTAAAATCTTTAATGATTACTCAAGAGGGTAAAAACTCTATAATTATTCCTGATGGTTCAAAGGGTGGATTTGTAATCAATAAAGATGCAACATCTGTAACTAAAGATTATTTTAAAGAAGTTTATTCAAACTTTATCAATGCAAACCTAGATTTAGTAGATAATTTAGTAGAAAACAAAGTAGTAAGAGATGAAAATATCGTTGCTTACGATGGTGAAGATCCATATTTTGTAGTTGCTGCTGATAAAGGTACTGCTTCTATGAGTGATATTGCTAATGAAATTGCAATAAGTAGAGGATATTGGTTAAAAGATGCCTTTGCTAGTGGTGGAAGTAATGGTTATGGTCATAAAGATTTAGGAATAACAGCTAGAGGTTCTTTAATGTCTTCAAAAAGATTCTTTATTGAAGATAATCATGATTTTTATACACAAGAAGTTAGTGTAGTTGGAATTGGTTCTATGAGTGGAGATGTATTTGGTAATGGTATGATTGAATCATCAAAATTCAAATTAGTTGGGGCTATTTCACACAAAGATATTTTTGTTGATCCTAATCCTGATTTAGAAGTTTCATATAATGAAAGAAAAAGATTATTTGAATCATCAAATGGTGGTTGGAAAAATTATAATACCGAGTTAATTTCAAAAGGTGGGGGTATCTTTTTAAGAAGTGATAAAGAGATAACATTAACTCCAGAAATCAAAAAATTACTTGGAACAAATAGAAAGATAGTTTCAGGTGAAGAACTATGTAAAATGCTACTTACTTTAGATGTAGATTTATTATTTAACGGTGGAGTTGGAACTTATGTTAAAGCAACTGATGAAAATAATTTAGATTTAGGCGATAAGCAAAATGAAGCAGTTAGGGTTGATGCTAGTGATTTAAGAGCTAGAATAGTTTGTGAAGGTGGAAATTTAGGTTTAACACAAAAAGCAAGAATTGAATTTGCTCTAAATGGTGGAAGAATTAATCAAGATGCAATTGATAATGCAGCTGGTGTAAATACATCTGACCATGAAGTAAACTTAAAAATTTTATTATATATGCTAGTTGAAAAAGGTGTTATAACATTTGAACAAGCAAGTGAAATTTTACAATCTTTAAGTGAGCAAGTTGTTCAAAAAGTTTTACAAAGTAATTATGACCAAGCTTTAGTTATATCTTTTGATGAAAATTTATCAAAAAAACAATTAGTTAACTTTAGAAAAACTATTGAAATTTTAGAAAGAAATATTGAGTCATTTAACAGAAGAGATTTCTATATACCTAAAAATGAAAGTTTAGATGATATTACAGATATTAATGGTGCTATTGTAAGACCAGTTTTATCATCATTGATTTCATACAGTAAAATTTTAGTTAAAAAGGTTTTATTAGAATCTAAAATGATTGATGAGCCATTTTTCTTACAATATTTATTTAGATATTTCCCTAAATCATTTGTGGGTGTTTATGAAAATGAAATTTTACATCATCCACTTAAAAGAGAAATAATAGCAACTATGGTTGCAGATATTGTAATAAACTATCAAGGTAGTACATTTATTTCTGATTTTGAAAAAATTGGAACAGATAAGTTTTTACTTAAAATTAAATCTTATCTAATTGCAAAACAATTATTTGGTACAAAAGAAATCAGAGAAAAATTAAGACTTCAAGATTACAAAATGGATATAGAAGAACAGTATCATTTTATAAATAAACTAGAATATACTCTTTATAACACAACTAAATGGATGATTAAATATTTAAATAAAGGTCAAGTTGATGCAACACACATTTTAGAGCATAAAGAAGAATTATTTAGTCTTTTATCTGAAATTCATAAAGACAATGTTAAAGAGATTTTAAAAGATGATAATGAATTTAATGAGTTTTTTGCAGGTATAGATTACTTAAGATTTGCAGTTCCTGCTATTGTAGTAAAAGAGGAAACTCATCATACATTTAGTGATGTTTTAATTATATTCTATGCTTTAATACATGAATTTAATATTTTAGATATTTTAACTTCATTAAACAAAATAGAAATTACTTCAAAAAGTGATTTAACTCTTAGAAATCAAGTGCTACAGTTTATTGACTTTATTGTTATTTACTACACTAAAAAAATATTATATTTCCAAAGAGTAAATGAAGAGCCAAAGGTTGCATTTACCAACTATGTGGCTAATGAGAAGGAAAAATTCCATAAAGTTAGAGATTATTTAGATACATTTATGAGCAAAGAAAATAAAGATATTAAAGAAATCGCAATTACTGTTAACCAATTAATGGTATCATTAATATAATGTAAACTTATAATATTTTTTATAAGTTTGTATTAGTTATACTTATAAAAAAAGGAAGTTCCAATGAATAATGAAAATAATTTTGACCAAGAACCAACTATGCAAAAAATAGAAGATTATAATGGTAATGAATCTCAAGGTAAAAAAAATACAGTGAGAGCTGTAATTATAATGATTCTAATTGTAGGTGGTTTCTTCTCATATTTATACAATACAGCATATGAAGAAAGTAAAAAAGAGTATGTAGGTACTCAAAACAATCCAGGAATAACAACTAACAGCAATAAATAACAGACTAATAAAAATTTAAACATTGCTGTGATAAAATAAGTTATAAATCGTTTAAGGAAACCACATTGGATAATATTAAAATACTTTTAATTGAAGACGAAGAATTAATTTCAAGAAACTTTTCAACAATATTAGAGAACTTGGGTTACTCAATTGTTGGAATAGCTGCTACAGCAAAAGAAGCATATGATATAGCTTTAAATAACACTGTTGATGTAGTTATTTCAGATATAAAAATCCAAGGTAAAGTAGATGGTATCGAAGCATGTAGAGTTCTACAAGGAATTTATAATGTACCTGTAATTTTTACTAGTGCATTTAATGATGAAGAAAAAATTAAAAGAGCTGCTGCTATCGTTAAAATGATTGGTTACTTAATTAAGCCAATTAGAATAGATGAAATTGACACTTTAATTAAAATTGCTATTGAGAAATATGGTATTTTAGATAAGAAAAAATTAGTTCAAGTTAATGAACACTATAAATATGATTTTGCAAAAAATATTATATTTGATAATAATGACGAAGAGATTATCTTAACAAAAAATGAATCAATTTTATTGTCTCTTCTTTTAAATAGACAAAATAGAGTATTAGAATATGATTTAATAAACGATACTTTCTGGAAAAACAGTAAGAATTCTGATTTATCTAGAAGACAATTAATTCACAGATTAAAAGGTAAATTACCACACTTTAAAATCGTATCTGAAAAAGGTAAGGGAATTTATATTCAAGAAGAAGAGTAAAACTCTTCTTTTTGAAACTCTATTCTTCAACTGTATTCATCATCCAAATACTAAAAATATCTAAATAATTCCAAAACGACTGTTTTAACTCTTCATCTACATCTAAATCTTTTAAAATCATGATGTATGATTCAAGCCATATTCTTCTAGCTTTTTGATTAATTTTAAATGGCTGATGACGTGCTGCCATCATAGGTGCACCTCTATTTTGATTAAAGTATGTAGGTCCTCCACAAATTTGAATAAAAAAGTCTGCTGAGTGTTGTTTAGCTAAAGCAAGTCCTTTTTCTGTTGGTGGAAATAAATCTTTAATATCACTTTGTGCTAATAAATCATAGTGATCAGAAACAAGTTTTCTCATTCCTTCTTCACCTATTGCTGTTAAAAATCTTGGGTCTGGTTTTGTAACTGGAGGTCTAACTCCTACTTGTCCTTGAGTAATTGAAAAATCCATAATATTTATCCTTTAATTAATTCTTTATATAGTTTGATTTTTTATCTTCTGTATCTAATTCTTGACCAATTTCTTGGTATCTTTTAAAATAGTATTTTACAAAAGATTTAATATTTTCATCATTTGGCATGAAATATTTTTCTTTTTTTGTTGCATAATCATTTAAATAAATTGTTGCATCTTTTTTATTTAAATAATGACTAGCAAGTTTAGTATAATGTTTAATATACCAAGCTTTTAAAAGCTCATATTGCTCATCATTTATAGAAATATCTAGTTTATTATTTCCCAAACTAAAGTTTTAGTTTCAAATAATGCATTTAAGTGAATTAAACCCTCACAATAATAAGGTTGAACTTCATCAACTTCCATCCAAGCTATAAGTCCTACACTTCTTTTAACTAAATCTGTAATAACTTGCTCTTTTAAATGTGTTTCTTCACCTGTCTCATCTAAAAAGTATGATATTAAACCACCTGTAGTTGCTTTAAACTCTTCAATATTTTTGAAATTTCCTGTTTTATTCATAACAGCTTCTGTTTCATCATCACACCATAAAATATGACCAAATTCATGTCCAATAGTACTAATATCGTAAACTTGATGCCAGTTTGCTGTTTCATTAAATAAAAACGTTCTATCTTTTGTAAGTAAATCTTGTCCAAAAATTTCTCTTGATAGTTTTAAAAATGGTTTTGCTCTACTAATTTGAAGAATTTCATCACTAAAAGCAAATATTTTTTTACCTTCTTCTTTAGATACTATTTCATCATTTGGAACAACTTGTGCTGAAAATAATCCTTGAAATTCTGCTCCAAAATATAAAGCTGGTCTTCCTAAATATAATTGTACTTTGTCTAATGACTTGTACGAAAAATCATATATAGCATCAAATTCTTCATTGCTTTCAATATTTGAATAAATTTTTTCAAATGATGATTTAATTTTATTTACTCTTTTTTCATTTTTAGCAAATTTTGGATTTGTAAGTCTAATATCCCATTCTAAAGCAACAGCTTTTCTAAAGTGATCTTCATAGTATTCAAGTGGATGACCAATTTGAATTGGTGTTGTCATTTTCATCCAAGCTCTATCTACATCAGCCCATTTTGAAACTAATTCATTTACTTTATCTTCACTAAATGCTTTAATAAGAGATTGAATATAAAGTACATATTCCCATTTTTGCTTATAAACTTCATCTTCTAATTCAATCAAATTATCAGCAAACTCTTCAAGGGCATCTACAACTGCCGTTGTCTCTTTTTTAAAGGCTTGAATATAAGCTTTTGATTTATATTTGTCTCCTTCCTTTACTAAAGCAGAATAACATCTATCAGCAATTTCTCCACCGTGTCCTAAATCAAGTAATTTTTCATCTTCAAGATATTTCATTACTTTTTCTTCATTTCCATCAAATTTTGATAAAAGTTCTTTATTTATTCCATTTATTATATGAGAAGTCCATGATGTTTGCCATTTTGATATTTGTAGACCTACGTTATAAACACCTTCAAATACAGCTTGATAAAATGGAGTTAATAAATTGTTTTCTTTAATAAATTCAATAAGTTTTTTGTGTTTGTTTTCATGGAAAACCCTTACAAATTGATAAGCTTTTTCTTGAAGATCAATTATTTCTTCTTCATTTTTTTCAAGTTTTTTAAGAACCTGAACTAAGCTATCATCTCTTAAATTTACTAGTCTAGTGATTAAAGCTAAATATAAATTGTCATTTAATTCTAATTCTAACTCTTTTGCAAAATCTTTAATAATTCCTAAATTATCAAAATCTTTGTTTTCTAAACTTGTAATTAATTTGTTTATTTCATTTTTGTCATTTTCTAAATATTCGTAAATTTTTGAAATATCTTTTAATATTTTTTCTTCATTCATAAAATATAATCCTTATTTTTATTAAGTTTGTATTCTATCTAATTTACATTTACTTTTACAAACTATTAATATTGATTTCATATTTTAACTGATACAATTTAGTCACTTTAAATACCTTAAACTAGGAATACTATGGAAGTTTTTATTTCAACTTTTTTAAAAATGTTTTTTATCATGACACCATTTTTTGTTTTATCAGTTTTTCTAACTGTAACAAATGACGTTACACCAAGTGAAAAAAAAGCCTTAGCTGTAAAAGTTACTATTTCAGTAATAGTTGCTAGTTTGATATTACTATTTTTTGGTAAACATATTTTTTCTATTTTTGGTATTACATTAGATGCTTTTAGAATAGGTGCTGGAGCGTTACTGTTTTTGACTGCTGTTGAGTTAGTAAAGGGTAATAAAGATGGTACAAACATTTCAAATAAAGATGTAACACAACATGCAGTTGTTCCTTTAGCTATACCTATTACAATTGGGCCTGGTGCTATTGGTATTTTACTTGTTATGGGTGCAACTTTTGAAAAAACTTCTTCTTTGATAATGGGAAGCTTAGCTATGATTTGTGCAGTTGTAGTGATAGGTTTTATGTTATATAGCTCAACTATATTTGAAAAAATGCTTGGAAAGCAAGGTCTTTTGGTGATTTCAAAAATCACAGGTCTTTTTTTAGCAGCAATTTCTGCTCAAATTATCTTCACAGGAATAAAAAATTTTTTAGAAATTTAGTGAAATATAACGCTTAATTTAATTATTTTTATTTAATTAGTATTATAATCTAACAGTAAATAATATTTTATATAGGAGATTATGATGATAGTAGGTTTAGTAAAAGAAATTAAAAAACATGAATACAGAGTTGGATTAACTCCAAGTTGTGTAAAAGAATATATTAAAAATAAACATGAAGTTTTAGTTGAAGTAGATGCTGGTTTAGGTAGTGGTTTTTCAAATAAAGATTATGAAAAAGCTGGAGCTAAAATCATAAACAAAGCTTCAAAAGTCTGGCAAAAATCTGACATGATTGTAAAAGTAAAAGAGCCTTTAGAAGAAGAATATAAATACTTTAAAAAAGATTTAATTCTATTTACTTATCTACATTTAGCCGCAAATAAAGAATTAACTTTAGAATTAATGAAAAATAATGTAACTTCAATAGCTTATGAAACAATAACAGATAATGATGGAAGTCTTCCTTGTCTAAAACCTATGAGTGAAATAGCAGGAAGAATTGCTGTTCAAGAAGCAGCAAAATACTTAGAGAAACCTATGGGTGGTAGAGGCGTTTTACTTGGTGGAGTAACAGGAACAAAAAGAGGTGAAGTAGTTATTTTTGGTGGTGGTGCTGTTGGTATGAATGCCTGTAAAATGGCAGTTGGATTAGGTGCAAATGTAACAGTGATAGAAAGAAATGCTAAAACTTTAGAAAGATTTGATGATATTTTTGCTTCAAAAGTAACAACACTTTTTTCAACTACAAATAATATAAAAGAATCTCTAAAAAAAGCAGATGTTGTAATAGGTGCTGTTTTAATTCCAGGTTTAAGTGCACCAAAGTTAGTTACTAAAAAAGATTTAAAAACTATGAAAAAAGGTAGTGTTATAGTTGATGTTTCAATAGACCAAGGTGGATGTTTTGAAACAAGTAAAATTACTTATCACGATAACCCAACATATGTTGTAAACGATGTAATTCACTACTGTGTAGCAAATATGCCAGGTGCTGTTAGTTTAACTTCAACACTAGCTTTAACTTCAATAACATTAAAGTATGGTCTTGAAATAGCAAACAAAGGATTAGGTGCTTTAGACAATCCACATATAAAAAATGGACTAAATGTTTATGAGGGTAAATGTGTAAATGAAGCTGTTAAGATTAGTTTGAATTTGTAGAAAATTAAATATATTTGATTTTTAATCTTAGAAGAAAGTTTAAAATGTTATTATCCGTTATATATAATTATATATTATATCAAATAATGAACTTGATTATAAAATATACAATTAAATTAAAAAATAAAAACTAGGAGTTTTAGTTGAAAATATATTCGCTAATAATATTAACAATCTTTTCTTCTTTCTTATTTGCAAAAGATATTTCATTATTATCAAATGATAAGGAAATAAAGATTTATGGTATTTCAGATGAGGAATTTAAAAGTTTAGATATCGAAATAAATGATAATCCAAACGTAAATTTAATTACAAAGAGATTAGTAAATACTCTTCACAAAGATGGGTTTATAGCTACTGAAGGATTTATTGTTTCAAATGATGAAATTTTTCTAAATCAAGGTATCATAACAATTGTTGATGTATTTGGAATTGATGGTAAAGCCAAAATAGCTATAGAAAATATTGCTAAAAATCTAATAGGGAAAAGACCAAATACTAATGAGTTGGACAAAATTCTTACAGATATAAATGCTCTATCAGGAGTTGATGCAACCTTTGCGCTTCAAGCTTCTAAAAACAAAATTTTAGATCCTAGAGGATGGACTCCAAAAGATAATACAAGTCACTACAGTTTGATTGTAAAAGTTGCAAATCAAGCTCAACAATATGGAGCAATATCTTTAGATAGTACACCAAGAGAACTTTCGAAAAGAAATAGAACAACTATTACACAAACATTTAATTCAGTGTTTGTTGGTGGAGATCATATTCAAGGTTCTTTTACCCATATATGGGGAGATAATCAAAAAGATCAAAATGAGGGTTCTCTTACTTATTTCTTACCTATCTTAGATAATGGACTTTATACAGAACTACATGCTTCATACACTGCTTCTAAAAATGAAGTACAACCTAATATTACAAAAGATTTTGAAGGTACAAGTTTTACAGGAACAATTGGTTATCCAATATTTCGTACTCATGATGAAACACTTAATATTTTAGGTGGAATAGGTTATCAAGGTGAGAAACAAGAAGGACAATCTAATGCTAATGTAAAAGCACTAAATACAACTTTATTTTATAATCATTCAGATCCTGAAGGAAATAGTATAACTACTAGTATTACTGTAACTTCAGGTGATGCAAGTTCTAAAGGTAATTTAAGAGAAAATGGTAGATTTACTCATTTCCGTGTAGGGGCAGGTTATATTCATTCTTTAAATTTTATTGCAAATGATATGGAATTAAAACTTGAAGGATACGGCCAATATACAAATGATACTTTGCCTGGTGCTCAAAAATTTATTTTAGGTGGATCTGATTTCTTAAGAGGTTATCCTACAGGTATATATTCTGGGAATAATGGTGCTGCAGGAACATTCGAGATTGCTCATAAATATTTTTATGATAATGATTTTTTAATAGGTTCAAATGTTAAAGCTTTTTGGGATGTTGGTTTTATTTCTAATAAATCAGAAGATGCTATATCTTTAAATAGACCTAAATATAAAGCCTTAAACAGTGTAGGTATTGCATCTTCAACTGATATAAAAAATGGTTTTGGAATATCAGGATGGCTTGGAGTACCTCTTAATAAAGGTAATCAAGATGAAAGTCTTAGTCCTGCTGTTTATTTAAGACTTACTAAATCTTGGTAATTTGGAGAAAATATGAATAAAAAAATAAAAAAATTAATATGGATTTTTGTTGCGATTTCATTTGTTAGTACTAACATAGCAATTGCAAGTCCACTTAAATGTAATTCAAAACAGCCTTTGTTATGTAAAAAAGCAATTATTGAGATTCTTAGAAAAGCAGGACTAAATCAATACTTTATTGAAGATGGCGATATCATTTTGACAATGGATACTTCTTCTCCACAATACAATGCAATTAAAAATACTAAAATTGGTATATTCGTTCATGAATATAATGGAGTTAAAGTAGTAACTCGTGAGCTTACAATTAAAGATGTTGTAGGTTTTGAAAGTGCAGATAGTGCTACAAAAGGTCATCATCCAAGGTATGGACTAAATGTATTAACAACATTAGCAACGACTGGTTCATTTTCTCAAGATATGCCTCAATTAGTAAGTGCAAAACTACCTGGTGAATCGAGTTCTGGACCAGTTAAAGTTACATTAGTGGTTGCAAGAGGTACTGCCGGGGAAAAAACAATTGAGTTTGTACTTAGAAAAAATGACCGTTCAACTGCACTTTCTGGGATGCAAGACATAGGTCTTTTAGATAAACATTTTAATTTAGTAGTTAGTAGTCTAAATGCAGGAAATCAATATACTTTGACAGCTGATGCATTAGCCAAACTTGCTGGAGTTCCTGTAAGTTCATTACAAGCAGGAGATAAAACTACATTTGAATACAGTTTTTCTAAAGCAACAGAAGAAGATATAAAGCATGATAGTTTAGATATCACAAGTACAGTTGCTGGCACTGCAAATTTAATTTTGAGTAAACCTACACCACCAGCTCAATTAGCATTACCAAGTGTGCAACCTAAAATAGCAACGAAACCTGGAGCTACACCCGAGGAGCAAGCATTATTGGATGCTTCTAACTTTATTGGTTCCTATACAGGAAGCAAAAATAAGCAAACGGAACGACTTCAAAAGCTTACTGAAATCCAACAATTAGTTCAAGCAAGCTCATTATCACCTGAAAGAAAAGCACGTATAGATACAGCTATAAACAAAGCTAATGAAGCAGTTAAATTATTAGGTGGTAGTCAAGCATTTGAACAAGCAATACAAAAGCAAAAAAATAATGACCCTTCATTGACAGCTTATGAAAGTGCTCTTATAAGTGCTGTTACAGGAAATCAAAAACTGGTGAGTTCTGAACTTAGAAGTGGAGTTTTAGGTGGAAATGCTGGCGAAGAGATTTTTAATCATAATGATATGCAAGGACAAAAACTATCGTTAGCAAAGAACAAAAATAAATATCTGCAAGAAAGTTATCAAAGAGACCTATTAGCTTATGAAAATTTTGTAAAAAAACAGAAACAAGTAGCTCAACAAGCAGATGTGAATGGTGGATTAAAGTTTTATGCTATTGATGGTACTTCTTCATATGCTTCAGCCAATGACTTTTTAAAAGCTCATGGTCAAGTAAATAAACAAACAGGTAGAGTTAAATCATTTAATGAACTTACTAGGGCTACGGTTAATCCAAACCATGGAGGTTCATTAGGTTATCAACATTTTGGCGGAAGTCCTGAATTTTTAACAAGTAAAGGTAATCCAACTCCAAAGCCATATTGGGTACATGAATATCAATGTACAGATGCTTCTTGTTCTTCATACACTAATCCTGATGCAAGTGCTCCTCAATCATCAGATCAAGGTAGATTGTTTCGTTTAGAACATTATTCAGGTTTAGAAAGAAAAGAACTTGAAACATTAGTAATGAATGGTAATTTAGAAGGTGCTGATCCAAATGGTAGATTGGTTCAAAAGGTTGGTAATAGAATATTTGTTTTTGAACCATTGCATAAAGATCCTAAGAGTACTTGGCAACCAACATTATTACATACTTACAATCAAGCAGCTTCAGGTTCTGGACCTATGCCTATTGTACCTTCAGATATGAGTGGATTTAGTGTTACTTATCAAGTTTGTGGTCCTACAGGTTGTGTTGGTGCTGACAATAATGGAAATTTAGTTGAAGGCAATAAGGAAACACAATTAGGTGTTATTGTAGAAGAAAGTGGTTTATTAAAAAATCTTCAATCACTTGGTGCAGTTGGCGCAAATGGTAAAATTCAAGGAATAGGTAGTGATAAAGATGGAAATATTGTAGTATTTACTCAAACTCCCGGTAGTTCTGACTTAGTAAAGTTTACCTTTCAAAAAACTACACCTGATCAAGTTGCAAAAGCGGGATTAAAACCAATAAGTAAACCAGTTGAATTAGTATTACCTAATCAAAATAATGTAAAGCCTCAGGTATTTACTATCACTGTAAGTGATAAAGATGGAGGAAGAACAGCGACAAGATTTCCTGGAATTGTCACTGAAGATAAAGTAAAAACACTTATTGATGCAGGTGTGGTTACAAAAATAAATGGTCAATTTATGATTAATGGAAAACAAAATCCAGATGGAAGTATTACAGCACCTGTAGTTATTAAAGGTACTGAGTATAAATTTACTTTTCATCCTGGTATTCATGTAGGAAGTACTGCTATTCCAACTCCAGTTATACAAGCACTAAATAAGCAACAAGTTGCGAAATTTTTTCAACAAAGTAGTAGTCAATCTAGTATTGTTGCGTCAATTAAACCTTTAGAACAAACAAATCAACAAAATACTAATCATTCAAAAGTAAATGCTTCTCATGGATTAAATCATTTAATTCAAGCACATAAAAATATTTCTGAAGTACATCATAAAAGAAATAAAGCAATAATGAATATTGTAGATAATAACTCTAATACTTTAGATAAAAATAATAATCTAAAAAATAATTCTACAATCAGTTTTGCTCATAAACACGCTCCTGGTGTTCATATTGATTCTACAAATGTAAATCAATATTTTGTTACACCTGCTTCAGGAAATCAAATTGAATTAAAAAATGCACCAAAATTTATTGATTCAGACAATAGACAATGGCTTTGTTTAGTATCAGGTTTAGGACATAGAATATCTGTAAATAGCAATGGTAAAAAAACTGTTCATGGTCATGCTGAAACATTAAGTTTCTATGATCCAGCTGTAAGAGATATACCTGGAGCCAAACACAATACTTCATCGAATTGTTTGATTTCAATTAATCATGATTGATTGAAAGATCTTCAAATTTGTAAAAAATTAGCACTTTTTGATATAAAGTGCTAATTTTTATTTAAACTTTAGCTTTCTTTTATAAAGTTTTGTTAAAATTCTACTGTAAAATTAAAAAAATTTATAGGAGAAATTAGAATGGCAAAACATCAATTTCAAACAGAAGTAGGTCAACTATTACATTTAATGACACACTCTTTATATTCAAATAAAGAGATTTTTATTAGAGAATTAGTATCAAATGCAAGTGATGCTATTGATAAATTAAATTATTTAAAATTAACTGATGATAAATTAAAAGAGCAATATGCTGATTGGTCTGGTGAGATTAATATCTCTTTTGATGAAGATGATAAATCTTTAACTATTATTGATAATGGTATTGGTATGAATGAAGAAGATTTAATCGCTTCAATCGGTACTATCGCAAAATCAGGAACTAAATCGTTTGTTGAAGCTTTAACAGGTGATGCTAAAAAAGATTCAAATTTAATTGGTCAATTTGGTGTTGGTTTTTATTCTGTATTTATGGTTGCATCTCATGTTGATGTGATCTCTAAAAAAGCAGGAGAAGAAACAGCATACAAATGGTCAAGTGATGGAACAGGTGAGTTTGATTTAGCACCTTGTACTAAAGAGTCTTCAGGAACTGTAATTTATATTAAATTAAAAGATGAAGAAGCTGAAGAATTCGCAAGTAAACCAAGAATTGAAAATATCATTGGAAAATATTCTAATCATATTGCTTATCCAATTTTCTTAAACTACAAAGAAGAAGTAACTGAAGAATTATCTGAAGAAGATAAAAAAGCTGGAAAAGAAGCTGCTAAAACTATCGAAGATAGACACGAAAAAATCAATGAAGCAACTGCACTATGGACTCAACCTAAAGCTAAGTTAAAAAAAGAAGAATACAATGATTTCTATAAATCAATTTCTCATGATTCTCAAGATCCAATGCTTACTATTCATACAAGAGCTGAAGGTGTAAATGAATATACAACATTATTCTACATCCCAAAAACAGCACCTATGGATATGTATAGAGCTGATTATCAACCTGGTGTTAAGCTTTATGTTAAAAGAGTATTTATTACTGATGATGAAAAAGAGTTATTACCAACTTACTTAAGATTTGTAAGAGGTATTATTGATTCTGAAGATTTACCACTAAATGTTTCAAGGGAAATTTTACAAGAAAATAGAATTTTAGCAAATATCAAACAATCATCTGTTAAAAAGATTTTAAATGAAATTAAAAAACTTTCTAAAGATGAAGAAAAATATGAAGAGTTTACAAAAGAGTATACTAGACCTTTAAAAGAGGGAGCTTACCAAGACTTCACAAATAAAGAGTTAATCTTAGATTTATTAAGATTTAAAACTACAAAAACTGAAGAGGGTAAAACTACTTCATTAGAAAAATATAAAGAAAATGCTGATTCAGAGCAAAAAGCAATTTACTTTATTGTAGGTGAAAATGAAAAAGTATTAAGAAACTCTCCTTTATTAGAAGCATACAAGAAAAATGATATTGAAGTTTTAATCTTAGATGATAAAGAGATTGATGAAATAGTAACTCCAATGTATGGAACTTATAAAGAGTGGGAATTCAAAGATATTACTGCTTGTGAAGCTCCTAAAGTTGAACAAAATGAAGAAGAGAAAAAAGAAATAGAAGAAAAATTTGAATCTATTACTAAAAAAATTAAAGATATTTTAGGTGAATCTGTATCAGATGTAAGAACTACAAATAGATTATCTGAATCTCCATCTTGTGTAGTTAAAGACGCAGGTGATGCTCAAATGGCACAAATGATGCAAATGATGAGAGCAATGGGACAAACTATGCCTGAAAGTGCTCCAATTTTAGAAATTAATCCAGATCATGAAATTGTAAAAAAATTAAATGGTTGTCCTGATGATGATATGATTTCTGATGTATCTTGGGTGTTATTAGACCAAGCAAAATTAAGTGAAGGTATGGAAATTACTGATGCTGTTTCTTTTGCACAAAGATTAAGTAGAATTACTGCTAAAGCTTTATAAAAATATAATCTAGCACCTAAATGGTGTTAGATTAATCTTCTTTACTAGAATCAACAATTTCTTCTGATTCTATAGTTTCTTCATCTTTTTGAATAACTTTAACTTTCTTTTCTCTATGTTTAGCAATTGAATTAATTTCTAAATAAAATGTTTCACAATTTGATACAGATGCATCATCTACACATTTGATTATAGCTGTAAATGGAATTTCAGTTGGAGTTTCAGAGTCTTTTGCGAATTTGCAATCAAAATACCAATAGTTCATTTCTTCTGGTAATGGCTTACTTTGTTCTCTTTTGATGTATTTTCTTATCTCATTTTTGATAGATTCAAGAACTCTATCTTTATTTTTATTTTCAACTTGTAATTTAAAAGTTTTTTTCAAAAATTTCCTTTTTTTTCGTATTGTATCTAAGTTTTACGTTTTTTGATATTTTTAATATTACAAAAGTTTTAGAATAAGGTTTTATATAATAAATAATATTTTAATTTTATCATTCATATAGTATAATTTTTTTATAGAAGGTTATATTATGAATTACATATTTAAAATATTATTTTATTTTCTTTTTACAGTGATACTTATAAACGCCGATGATAAATTAGCAAATAAAAAATATATTTTTCTAGGTAATGAAAATATTGAGCCCTTGATATTTAAAGAAAATAATCAAACAAAAGGTTTGGTAATAGATTTAACTAAAGAGATTTTAAAAGCTGCAAACATAAATGCTACTTTAGATTCAAAAGAGTGGAATTTAGCTCAAAAACTATTAAATAATAATCAAATAGATGCACTATTACAAATAAATAAAAATTTACAAAGAGACAAAATATATGATTTTTCTCTACCATTGTTAGAATCTAGGTTCAATATATATAAAAAAGATTCAAATTTTGAGTTAACTGATATTCAAAGTCTTCAAAATAAAATAATTGGAGTAGAACAAAAAGGTTATCCATATTCACTTCTAAAAAAATACCCTAATGTAAAAATTTTTATTCTAAACTCATGGTTGGAAGGTTTTAGACTTATTAAAGAAGGTAAAATAGATGGGCTAATAGTAGACAATTTAGTCGGTGATTATGTACTTGAAACTAATAATGTAAAGGGTATTAGAAAAGCATGACTTCCTCTTGAAACCTCATATTCTCATATAGCTGTTAAAAAAGGAAATAAAGAGTTACTAAATAAAATTAATAATGGTATAAAAATAGTAACTTTAAATGGTACAAAAGATTCAATAATTAAAAAATGGCTTTATCCAAATAATAAAATTAGACTAACAAATATTGAAAAAGAGTGGTTAGATCAAAATCATATAGTTAGAGTAAGAGTTGGGAATTGGCCTCCCTTTCAAATTCATAAGAATGATAACTTTGAAGGTATAGCTGTAGATTATATAAAATATATATTTGAAAAACACAATATAAATTATAAATTTGTTTCATCTAAAGATATTTTTTGGAGTGATGCATTAAAATCTATAAGAGATAAAAAAGAAATTGATTTAATTTTAACAGCTACAATCACAAAAGACAGACTAAAAGATATGTTATTTACAGATAATTATATTTCGGCACCTTGGGTAATATTTACTAGAAATGACTATAATTTTATTTTAGGAATCAAAGACTTATATGGAAAAAAAGTTGCTGTTCAAGATGGTTTTGTCATGAAAGAGTTACTAGAAAATAATCATCCTAAAATTGCTTTAAAAGTAACACAAGGTTCAGCTTCAACTAAAGATGCACTTCAAATGTTAGCAGTAGGTGAAGTTGATGCTTACATAGGAAATCTTGCAATTGGTAGCTATATATCAAAGGAATTAAATTTTAATAATATAAAAGTAGCAGCACCTACAGAATTTGGCGAACATAAAAATGCAATGGCCATCAGAAATGATTGGGCTGCATTAGTATCAATATTAAATAAAGAGTTATTATTAATTTCAACAACAAAAAAAGATGAGATTTATAATAAATATTTATCTATAAGATATGACCATGGAATTGAAAAAAAAGACATTTTTAAATGGTTTGGAACAGGATTAGTTTTATTTGTACTAATATCGTTAATTTATTTTATTATAAATAAAAAACTTAAAAATGAAGTTGAAAAGAAAACTAAAGAATTAAATAATATCAATCAAAACCTTGAAACTAAAGTAGTTGAAAGAACAAAAGAACTAAAAGATTTAAATCAAGAATTAGAAAAAATATCTTTAAAGGATCCATTAACTGGTATTGCAAATAGATTATGTTTCAATACTCAATTATTAGAATCAATTAGAAGACATAGACGCTTTGATAAAAGTTTATCATTATTGATGATAGATATTGATGACTTTAAAGCTGTAAATGACACTTATGGACATCAAGTTGGTGATGAATATTTAATCAAAGTTGCCTCAGTGTTGAAGAAAAATCTACATAGAGTTGGTGACTTAGTATGTAGGTTTGGTGGAGAAGAATTTGTAGTAATTTTAGAAGATACAAATTTAGATGGTGCAAAAATAATTGCTGAAAAAATACGTAAAGGTGTAATATCATTATCTCTAGAAAATAAGAATTCTCCAACGGAAAAATATTTAACTATAAGTATTGGAGCAAGTTCTACTAATCCAGATGAAAATTGCAAGCCTGAACAAATTGTAAAAATTGCTGATGAAGCTATGTATGAAGCTAAAAAAAATGGAAAAAATAGGGTTGTTGGAAAGTTTATGAATTAGATTGTTCTAGTTCTTTTAAAGATAACATGATTTGAGTGGCTAAATCATCTGTTATCACTTTAGACCATTTATTTGTAATTGAATCAATATTTTGAAAATGTACACTTTTCATGTCCATATCAAAAAATACATCATCATTTATAGTATTTAAAGTCTCTTCAATATCTACAATTCCATTTTTTATAAGTTCTAGGTTTTCATTTGCAAAAAACTGTAATGCATCCATTGAAGATTGTTTTTGTAATTCTGAAGAAAAATCTAAATCTATTTCATCATCTTTTTCAATAGTTTCCATATCTTTTAGAAGTTCGTAAATAGAACCTAATGCTAAAGTAAAATCTATATCTGGATTTGTATTTTTTGAGTCGGTAAGATGAACAAGTTTTCCTAAAGAAATTTGATAATAAGATTCATACAAAGAGAGATTTTTTATAATCTTCTCTTTTGTAAATTGTTTTTGTATATTCATTTTAGAAACTTTCCCATTCGTCATCATCTTTTATTGTAGGTTTGATAACTTTTGCTTCAACTTTAGGACTTCCTTTATATTCTGTGGGTTTTACAGATGTATTATTTTGAGTTTTTGTTGAATATTGTTCTTTTTTTACAGATGTTGGCGTACTAGAAGTTCTATTGCTAGATGTAGAACTTTTCATATTCATTTGAGCTCTAATTTTTTCATAAGTAATATTTTCTTTACCTATAAACATTTTTTCATTTGCATCTTTTACAATATCTTTAGAAATTTGGTCAGTTCTTAGTGCTATATCTTTTGTTTCTCTTGCAATTGCTGCATTTTTATTAGTTTGAGCATCTAAAGAGGCAACTGCTTCATTAATTTGATTTATACCTAATTCTTGTTCTTTAGAAGCTAATGATACGCCATTGATTACATCAATTGTTTGATTTATATCATTACTTAAATCAGAGTATCCAGATATCATATCTTTTGCAATATCTTTTCCTTCATTTGCTTTACTTGTTGCAACTTCAACTATATTTTTTATCTCTTTAGCTGCTTCAGCACTTCTATTAGCTAAGTTTCTAACTTCACCTGCAACAACAGCAAACCCTTTACCGGCTTCACCAGCAGTTGCTGCTTCAACGGCTGCATTTAAAGATAAAATATTTGTTTGGAATGCAATTTGGTCAATTACTGTAATTGCATCATTAATCGAATGAACTTGTGTATCAATCTCTTCCATAGCAGCTGTAGTTTTGTTTGCAAGACTTTCACCATTTTGAACTTTTGAAGTTAAGCTACTTGCTAAAATAGACATAGTTTCTACATTTTTATTGTTTTCTCTAATATTTCCTGCAATTTGATCTAACGTAGCAGCAGTTTCTTCAATAGAAGTGGCAGCATCTTCTGTATTGTTGTTTAGTATCTCTACACTTTCTAGTAAAATATCAGAACTTACATCCATAGATATACCATTAGTTTTGTTCTGTTCTAACATTTTGTTTACAGAATCTCCTAAAGAATTAACACCTTTAGAAAGCTGTAATAAGTGCTCTTTTAAATGACCTTCTTCAACTCTATTCATATAATTATATTTCGTAAATTGCTCTAAAACATTTAAAATATTTTTAATATTATTTTCTAGGTTTTCTCCCATAGTATTTAAAACATTTTTTAAATCATTTAGTGCAGGGTTAGTTGTATTGGCATTTATTCTTTGTTGTAAATCACCTTTTTCAAATTCACCCAAAACTTGTACGGTTTGAGCCAAGAATTTTTTATCATTTTCTATATTGTTTTCTATTGATTCTATATTTTTATTTACAACATCGGCCATTTTACCTATTTCGTCATGATTTGAAATTTCTAGTTTTTTTGCACTTGATGTTTCATTGTTTAGATATTTGAAAAAATCATTCAATCCATGTTCAAAGTCAGTTAAAGGATTAATGATATTTTTATTTAAAAATGTAATTGCTATAAATGAAATTATAATTAAAACAGCTATAGATATTAAGATTAAAATCATATTTAAATCTTTAACATCTTCTAAAGCTTCATCAGTATTAATTTGAGAAATTACAGCAAACTTTGAGCCAAAAATTTCTACAGGAGCATAAGCACTTAATATAGAAGTACCATTATTTTCAAATTTTATTTGTCCATAATTTCCATCTAAAGCATCCTTAGCATCTTTTGTATCAACTTTTAATAATTTGATAGTAGTATTAGCATTTTTGATTTTTTCATCTTTAATTGAGTCTAAAAATCTTGAGTTATTTCTCATTGTAAAATCTTCACCAATTAAGAAACTATTACCAGATTTTCCTAAACCAGCTTTTTCATACTCACCGTTAAAATTCATAATATTATCAATTTTATCAATAGGAAATTGCATAATTAAGTTACCTAATCTTTTACCTTTTCTATAAACAGGAGTAGCAATAAATGCAGCTGGAGTGTTGTAACTAGGCTCATAAGGTTTGAAATCACTAAAAGCAATTTCACCTTGATTTAAATTATATGCAGTGTTGTTTACTTCTGCTATTCCACTATTTGAGTAAGGACCTGTTTTAAGATTTGTAGCATAATCTTTTTCTTTAAATGTACTATAAACAATATTTCCATCAAGATCAGTTAAGAAGATGTCATATAATCCAAACTCTTTTAGCATAGTATTGAATGTTGGATGATATTTTGAATGGTTTAAAGTATAAGTTGAAACGAATGAAGTTGATTCATTCAAGTTATTTTTTTCACCAATTTTTGCTTCATTTGCTTCTATGTAAATGTATTGTGCTATTAAAGCATTATTAGATTGAGGTAAATATTCTTGTGTAGATTTTTTTGATTGAATATTGTCTAAATTAAAGTTGATATCATTTATGTAGTACTTATCATAATGATTTAGAAGTTTATTTTTAATATCATCAATATTAACTTCACTTTTAGTTTCAGCTTCAATTCTTTGAAAGAATCTTCCTAAATAGTACAAGGCATCAGCTGTGCTCATTGTATTAGCACTAGATAACATCAATTGTTTGATACTATTTAAGTAATCACTAATATGTTGTTGTTTTGAGATTGTAATAGAACTTAATTGAAATAATTTTTCTTTTTCAATTTTTTCACTATTTTTTACAATACTTACAGCAACAAAAACTGTAGTCAAAATTACAAGGCTAGCTAGTATTAAAACTACAAGCTTATTTTTAATAGAAATATTCATCTTTTATCCTAACTTAACGATTTAATTAATATTATACTAAAATTATTTATGAATTAAATAAACTATTTTAGGTTTTATAAAAGTTATTATGGAGATTGCATGTCAATTGAAAACAAAATTAAAGATTTTTTTTTAGGTTTTAAAAATTCTACAATTGATGAAAAAGATATTATTTCAAATGAAATTAATACTATCAATAGTTTTTTTGAAGAAATTAAAAATGAAGAATATACTTCTAGTATAGAAAAAAATATTCTTACAATATATGGTTATACATTTAGATTAAATGATTTAAACCAAAGATTGTATTACACTTTTAGTGAGGCAGTAAATGCCATAAATATGGATAATCTGATGAAAAATGAAGAAGGTGTAAAACTTAATTCATATGTTTATTTATATGTAATAAAACTTATAATTAATGAAATCCAAAATGATAATGTGGATGAAGAATTAATTTTAAAAGCTAAAAAAACTTACCAAGAAATGGAAAATAATAAAGCTAAAGAAAATAAATACCATGTGTATCAGTATTAGTAAATAGTCTTAAACTATTTACCAAATACTTGTTTTAATATACTTGTTGTTTGAGCAGCTGTTGAATTTCTAATTTCAGATTCTTTTTGGGCTATCATTACAAATAAACCTTCAATAGCTTTACTAGTTACATAATCATCTAAATTTTGTTCACTACTTCCTGGTAAATATGAATCAACACCAAAATTTTTAGCATATCCCATAACTGAACTTGAATCAACATAAGATTTCACATTGTTTTTATAAAAATTATTTGCTAAATCATAATACTTAGCTACATTATTTTCTTCCATTGTTTTTTGTACAATTGGTTTAATCATATCAGTTAAAGATTTTGTAGTATTATTTTGAAAATAATCTGTAGCAGCGTTGTCATTTCCTGCTAAAATCTTTTTAGCGTCATCTAAACTCATATTTTCAATCGATTTAATAAAAATCTCTGCTGTTTTAGGAGCTGCTGTTGTAGCTGCTTTATTCATAGAGTTTATTAAATCATTTGCTATTTTATCTCCACCAGCACTTCTAATTACAGTTTCAACTTTAGCTAAGTTTTCAGGTAAAGGTATTTTTACTTCTTTATTGTTCAAATAACCATTTTCTTTACCCAACGTATTTACAGCGTAATTTACACCTACTTTTAAAGCTTCTTTTAGTCCTGAGCTAACTGTTGAGTTATCTAATGAAGAAGTTTCAGCTGACTTTGT
>Ga0102954_1000044_pt1 | contig 35811 bp, 47 predicted proteins | sample SalPonA_C_H2O_MG_FD_78511 | JGI IMG/M metagenome (GOLD analysis project Ga0102954, IMG submission 78511) | Water microbial communities from South San Francisco under conditions of wetland restoration - Salt Pond MetaG R2A_C_H2O_MG | ecosystem: Environmental > Aquatic > Non-marine Saline and... | reverse complement strand
GGTGCCATGTTTCTTAGTAGGTAGTAGCGCTGAACAATACACCATGAAAGAAGGGCGTCTGGGAGATATCGCTCCGACGATTCTAGGCTTAATGAACATAGAACAACCTGCAGAAATGACAGGACTTAACCTATTGACTGCTCGATAAATGATTAAATATAAAACTCGAGAAGAAATCGAAATCATGCGCGAAAGCGCACTACTTGTGAGCAAGACTTTAGGAATGCTCGCTCCTCATATTGTTCCCGGAGCAATACCATTGAAGTTAGATCAAATGGCAGAAGAATTCATCCGCGATCACGGTGGTGAGCCAGGCTTCCTTGGAATGTATGGATTCCCAAACAGTCTATGCATGTCACCCAATGCGCAAGTAGTTCATGGAATCCCTGGTAAAACACCACTCAAGGATGGAGATATTCTCTCAGTCGATTGTGGCGTCTTTATGAACGGATATTATGGCGATCACGCCTATACTTTCCCCGTTGGTGAAGTAGATCAAGCCACCGCTGATTTACTAGAAGCAACGAAAGCATCGCTGTATGCAGGTATCCGAGAGGTAATAGCAGGGAACCGCTTAGGCGACGTTGGGTCTGCCATTCAAGAATATACCGAAAGCCGAGGCTACGGTGTAGTGCGAGAATTGGTTGGTCACGGACTTGGCCAAAAGATGCATGAAGAACCACAAGTGGCCAATTACGGCAAGCGTGGTAGAGGAAAAAAAATACAAGAAGGCCTTGTTATTGCCATCGAACCTATGATTAACATGGGTACGCACCGCATCAAACAACTACCAGACGGATGGACCATTCTCACAGCTGATGGCAAAAATAGCGCGCACTTTGAGCACGATGTAGCCGTAGTAGATGGAAAACCAGATGTCCTAAGTACCTTCCAATACATTTACGATGCCCTCGGCATGGAACCCGCTGAATACGAAAAGATATGATTGCTAGCATCATGAAATGGGCATTGGCTAAGGTGCCACGCCCCCTACTGATTCGTCTGAGCTATATCGTTCAATGGGTTAGTCCCATCCTATTCAAAGGCAACACCTTTGTTGACCCCATAGATGGCCGTGGCTACTCTCGATTTTTCCCTTATGGATACGGAAGTAATCAACGCCCCAATGCCCTGTGCCCTGGTACAAATAGTTTGGAAAGACACCGCCTACTTTGGCTGTATCTCAAAGATCACACAGACTTCCTCACAAAACCTCAAAAGGTATTACATATCGCTCCCGAGCAGTGTTTTTATGGTCGATTTAAAAAGATGAAGCACCTGGATTATACCACTGCCGATCTCTTTTCACCTCTGGCTGATTTGCGCTTTGATGTGCAACAGATTCCTCTAAAGGATGATACCTATGATACTATCTTCTGCAATCACGTTCTCGAACACGTAGAAAGTGATCACAAAGCCATGCAGGAGCTGAGACGCATCCTCAAACCAGGAGGCCTTGCTATCATGCAAGTACCTCTGGATCCAGACTATGAAGTGACAGATGAAGATACCTCTATTACAGATCCTGCAGAACGCGAACGCAGGTTCCGTCAATATGATCATGTTCGTTTGTACGGTAGAGACTACCCTCAGCGACTAGAAGCGGCTGGGTTCAAGGTACGTGTTTTTGATGCTGAGAAAGAGTTACCAGAAGGATGGTTCGATACCTATGCTTTACCGAAAAGAGAGCTACTGTACGTGTGTACAAAATAGTCCTCCCTCCAACGGTATTTAATAGATAAGGTGCAAATAAAAAGCCCGGTTTCATCAGAAACCGGGCTTTTTTATATTGCGATACAGCTGTATTATTTCAACCAGCTAGAAATCATGTTATCCATTTTTTCTTCTTCCTCTGCAGCAAGAACAGGATCCACTAGAATTCGACCACTGTGCTCATCAATCATGATTTTCTTGCGCTGAGCAAGTTCCATCTGACGCTGTGGTGGAATAACAAAGAAAGAACCACCAGATGCACCACGTTCAACTGAAACAACAGCTAGCTTATTCTTAGTCGCACTACGGATTCTATCGTATGCCTTCACAAGGCGCTCTTCGATAGTTTCTTTGGTTTCCTTACTCTTCTCGATAAGAAGACCCTCTTCTTTCTCAGTCTCCTTCATGATGCTGTCAAGCTCGGCTACTTTGTGAGAAAGGTGTTTCTTACGCTCTTCTAGACGCTCTTCACTAGCTGCATTCGTTTCCTTCTTTGCTTCGATACGAGCACTAAATTCACGAATACGCTTCTCGGCCAATTGAATTTCCAATTCTTGGTACTCAATCTCCTTAGCGATAGCCTCGAACTCACGATTGTTGCGAACTTGCTCTTGATCTTTCGCGTACTTAGCCATTTTCTCTTGGCAGTCCTTGATCATCAATTGCTTTTCCTTGATATCTACCTCGAGATCAGCGATTTCATGGTTTACTTTTTCCATTCTTGTTTCCAAGCCAGCGACTTCGTTCTCTAGATCTTCTACTTCCAATGGAAGCTCACCGCGCATTGCACGAATCTCGTCAATACGACGATCGATAATCTGAAGATCGTAAAGTGCTCTTAGCTTGTCCTCTACGCTTAACTCTTTTGCCTTCTTAGCCATACTAATAGTACTGTATAGGATTTGTGTTGACCTCTGTTTTGAGAACGGCAAATTTAGGGAATTTTTTCGATAGTCCATCGGCTATTAAATCGATTGTAAACTGCTCGCTCTCAAAATGTCCAACGTCTAAGATACTCAGGTCGTTCTCAGCATCAAAAAATTGATGGTATTTGTAATCCGCGGTGATAAAAACATCCGCCCCACTTGCTTTTGCAGCACCTAGTAGGAAGCTTCCAGAACCTCCGCAAACGGCCACTGTTTCCACCTTATCCTTGCTAGGTGCGGTATACCTAATCGTCGTTCCAAAAACTGATTTACAATGTGCTAGAAACTGCTCAAAGTTAAAGTCTTTAGAAAGTCGGCCTATTGCCCCGGCACCGAAGAGATCGGTTGAATTTTCTAAAGCGATCCATTCATAAGCCATCACTTCATATGGATGAGTAGCGCGCGCTGCGGATTCCACAGCACGTTGTGCAAAATGCGGAACGATAAACTCCATTTTCACTTCTTGGACCGTTTCCCTTTTTCCCAAGGAACCCACTACTGGATTCGTACCTTCGGTTGGTTTAAAGGTCCCTTGCCCCGATGTAGAAAAACTGCATTCTTCATAAAGACTGACCTTTCCTCCACCTGCAGTGTACACTGCTTCTGCCAATTCTTCAGCATTTGCAGCTGGCACATATACTTGAAGTTTTTTAAGTGCCCCTCTCATCGGTAGTAAAACACGATGATTGGAGATGCCTAACTTCTCCATAATCTTTGCATTGACTCCCCATGAAACATTGTCCAAATTCGTGTGTATGGCGTAGAGCGCTACATCGTGTTTTATAGCTTTCATTACCACACGTTCGATGTAGCTTTTACCATTGAAGCGTTTCAGTCCAGAGAACACAATGGGGTGATGGGTGACCACCAAATGAATCCCTTTTTCAATCGCCTCATCAACTACCTCCTCTAAACAGTCCAAGGCGACTAAGACACCGTTGGTCTCCCAATCAGATGCGCCAACTAATAAGCCACTATTATCATACGACTCTTGCAGCATAGGCGGTGCCATGCGCTCAAGCTCCTTAATTATTTCTTTAATCTTCATTCTTCGAAGTTAACTTTTTCGCATAAAAAAAACCCTCGAGCAAAGCTCGAGGGTTTCTGTATCAGGATGAAGGTTTAGAAATTACTTTCCACCTTTTTCCATTTGCTCTTTCAAAGCAGCTAGTGCATCAAGATCACCCATTGTTGAGCGCTCTACGTTTTGGTTAGGAACAGAAACGTTTCCGCCTTTGTTACTTCCTGTACCGGCACTGCGACCTTTCTTAAGCTCAACCTCTTTGTAAGTACCTACGTGAGACACGACGATACGACGGTTGTCTTTGTTGAACTCGATCACTTTGAATTCAGCAGTTTCACCTTTTTCAAGCTTCGCACCATCTTCTTTAGTGATGTGACGTGCTGGACAGTAAGCTTCGATACCTTCGAAGTTTGCAAAACTTACATCACCACCTTTATCACCTGAGTTCACCATTGTTCCAGTGTGAGTAGTACCTACTGCGAATACTGAAGCGTAGTTATCCCATGGGTTATCAGCGATTTGCTTATGACCTAGGCTCAAACGACGGTTTTCAGCATCGATATCTAGAACAACTACCTCTAGCTTAGCGCCGATAGTAGTGAATTCAGATGGGTGCTTGATTTTCTTAGTCCAGCTCAAGTCAGAAATATGGATCAAACCATCAATTCCTTCTTCAAGCTCCAAGAAGATACCGAAGTTCGTGAAGTTACGAACGGTACCTGCATGCTGAGAACCTTGTGGGTATTTAGTAGTGATATCAGTCCATGGATCAGTAGTCAATTGCTTGATACCCAAGCTCATCTTACGATCTTCACGGTCTAATGTCAATACTTCTGCTTCCACAGTATCTCCAACTTTCATGAAGTCACCGGCGCTACGTAGGTGAGCAGACCAGCTCATCTCGCTAACGTGGATCAAACCTTCAACTCCTGGTAGGATTTCGATGAATGCACCGTAATCAGCAAGTACTACTACTTTACCTTTTACTTTGTCACCAACGCTCAAGTTCTCATCTAGAGCATCCCATGGGTGCTTCTCGAGTTGCTTAAGACCTAACTGGATACGAGTTTTACCTTCGTCAAAGTCTAGGATTACAACATTGATTTTCTGATCCAATTCAACAACCTCAGACGGGTGGTTGATGCGGCTCCAAGAAAGATCAGTGATGTGTACCAAACCATCTACGCCACCAAGGTCGATAAATACCCCGTATGAAGTGATGTTTTTAACCACACCTTCGAGTACTTGACCTTTTTCCAGTTTAGAGATGATTTCTTTTTTCTGTTCTTCAAGATCTGCTTCGATAAGCGCCTTGTGAGAAACAACAACGTTTTTGAATTCGTGGTTGATTTTAACCACTTTAAATTCCATTGTTTTATCAACGTACTGATCGTAATCGCGGATAGGCTTCACATCGATTTGTGATCCTGGCAAGAACGCTTCAAGTCCGAAGACATCAACGATCATACCACCTTTGGTACGAGCTTTAACGTAACCCTTAACGATTTCATCGTTATCGTGTGCTTCGTTAACGCGATCCCAAGCCTTGATAGAACGTGCCTTTCTGTGTGAAAGAACGAGCTGTCCATACTTGTCTTCCTGACGATCAACCAATACCTCTACGGTATCACCTACTGCAAGCTCTGGGTTGTAGCGGAACTCGTTCAAGCTCACTACACCTTCACTCTTAGAGTTGATGTCAATAATTACTTCACGATCAGTTTTAGAGGTTACTTTACCTTCTACAACTTGATGCTCTACAGAAGAACCTAATGTTTCTTCGTACAATTCAGTCAACGCCTGACGCTCAGCACTTACTTCTGCGCTAGCACCTTCAACATCAGCCCAGCTGAATTCTTCTTGTACTGTTTCTTCTGCTTTTGGAGCCTCCTGAACTGGAGTCTCTTGCTGTACCTCTTCTTGTGGTACTTGATTCTCTTCTGACATGAGAGATTTTCTTGTATCTCAGGACCTTGCACGCTCTTCCCACTGGTCCACGAGAGTGGATTTTTAAGTTTCATTCCCCATGGCAGCATGCTTCGTGTCCAAAAGGGGTGCAAATATACAAAACTTAGATTTACTAAATCACTCATATACAAACAAAAAGCCCCGGATCAGAGACCCGAGGCTTTTCTGTGCAAACAGCGATAAGATTACTTCTCGAACTGTTTTTTCAAGAGATCTGTTGTCGTAGATCCTGGACGTTCGATAGGCATACCCATGGCACGGTCCCAAATCAAATTGGACAATGTTCCCAATGAACGTGCTACACCGAATAATACAGTATAGAATTCGTATTCTACAAATCCATAGTGAGTTAAAAGCTGACCGCTATGTGCATCTACGTTAGGCCAAGGGTTTTTCACCTTACCTGTAGAAGCTAAAATATCCGGAACTACTTCATAAATCATGCTCACAATCTTGAACAAATCATCATTTGGCATTTTCGCTTGAGCGAACTCACGTTGTGCCGTGTAACGAGGATCTGTCTTGCGAAGTACCGCATGACCGAAACCAGGAATCACTTTTCCAGACTCCAACGTCTTTTTACAGTACGTTGCAATTTGCTCTTTGGTTGGAAGTCCACCTCCCAATTCTTGACGCATATTGTTGATCCAGCGAATTACTTCTTGGTTGGCCAATCCGTGTAATGGACCAGCGAGACCATTCATACCAGCAGCGAAGCTTAAATAAGCATCGCTAAGTGCAGAACCCACCAAATGAACTGTGTGAGCACTCACGTTTCCACCTTCGTGATCGGCGTGTATGGTCAAATACATACGCATCAATTCCTTGAACTCATCGCTATCGTAGCCCAACATGTGCGCAAAGTTACCTGCCCAATCTAATTTTGGATCTGGTTCGATATGCTGGTCATTGTGGTACATTCTACGGTAGATGTATGCCGCTACGCGCGGAAGACGTGCGATCAAATTCATGCTATCTTCATAGGTAGCATCCCAGTACTCACTCTTGTGCACTCCTGCCGCGTATGCTTTTGCAAATTCGCTTTCGGTACGCATCGCCATAATCCCAATAGTAAACTGAGTCATGGGATGAGTCTTCGCTGGTAGTGCGTCAATAGCTTTAAATACGTGTACTGGAACATTTGAGCGACGTGTCCAGTTGTTGCTCAAACGACGAGCTTCGTCCTCAGTTGGGATTTCGTTCATCAACATCAAATGGAACAAACCTTCTGGTAAAGGCTGCTCACCTCCTGGGTACTTTGGAAGTCGTTCTTGTAGTTCAGGAATGCTGTACCCTCTGAAACGAATACCTTCCTCGGGATCCAATTTCGACGTCTCGCAAATCAACGCCGGCATACCGCGCATACCTCCATAAAGTTGTCCTAGCTTGATCTCACCTACTTTTTCGTCAGCATTAGCTTTCAAGAAAGCCTTGGTATCTGCTACAACCTCAGGGAAAATATCTCTAAACTGTTGTTTGATTCTATCCATGATAGGGTGTCTTGGTTTTCTTTATTATTTGATGAATCGGAAGTTCTTCCCTGGGAAAACAGCTAATTCTCCCAATTCTTCCTCAATTCTTAACAACTGATTGTACTTCGCCATGCGGTCAGAACGTGAAGCAGAACCCGTTTTAATTTGACCTGTGTTCAACGCAACCGCCAAATCAGCGATTGTCGCATCTTCAGTCTCACCGCTACGGTGTGACATAACAGCTGTCATCATGTGGCGGTTCGCAAGAGTTACAGTATTTATAGTTTCAGTCAAAGTTCCAATCTGGTTTACTTTAACTAAGACACTATTCGCACTACCCTCTTCAATACCTCTAGCTACACGAGTTTCATTGGTAACGAATAGATCATCACCAACCAATTGAACCTTATCGCCAATCTTCGCATGAAGCTTAGCCCAACCAGCCCAATCATCTTCGTGAAGTCCATCTTCGATCGATGCAATAGGGTACTTCTCAATCCAAGTTGCCCAGTACTCTACCATTTCATCAGAAGTCAGCTCGCGTCCATCACTTTTATGGAATACATACGTTCCCTTCTCTTCGTTGTAGAACTCTGATGCAGCAGCGTCCATAGCAATCCAGATATCAACACCTGGCTTGTATCCGGCCTTTTCGATACTCTCGAGAATAATCTCAAGTGCTTCTTCGTTCGATCCAATAGAAGGTGCAAAACCACCTTCATCACCAACATTGGTGCTGTAGCCTTTGCTTTTTAGTACTTTCTTCAAGTTGTGGAAGACCTCCGTACCCATACGCAATGCTTGGCTGAACGATTCAGCACCGAAAGGCATTACCATGAATTCTTGGAAATCAATGCTATTGTCCGCGTGAGAACCTCCATTTAGAATGTTCATCATCGGTACTGGCAAAGTGCGAGCATTTACGCCACCGATATAGCGGTAGAGTGATTGACCTGTGCTTTCTGCCGCTGCTTTTGCAACCGCAAGAGAAACTGCTAAAATCGCATTGGCCCCTAGTTTTCCTTTATTCTCTGTACCATCAAGATCTAACATGATCTGATCGATGTGCGCTTGCTCGGTCACGATCTCACCTTCCAATTCAGGAGCGATCACTTCATTTACATTTTGTACAGCTTTCAATACGCCTTTGCCCATGTAAACCGCAGCGTCCTCGTCTCTGAGCTCAACTGCTTCGTGAATACCGGTAGATGCTCCTGAAGGAACAGCCGCTCTACCCATCGCCCCGGTTGAAGTGATTACATCAACTTCTACGGTTGGGTTTCCACGAGAATCCAAAATCTGACGTGCATGAATGTGTGTAATTACAGACATAATTGTTTGTTTTTGAGTGTTTGTAGTCTAATCAAAAGTGGACTAGTGGTTCTTAATATTCTCTATGAATTGGTCAAACAGATAACGACTATCGTGTGGACCTGGAGATGCTTCTGGATGGTATTGAACAGAGAAACAGTTCGCATCTTTGCGCTTAATTCCTGCTACAGTTTGATCGTTCAAATGAATATGAGTCAATTCCACCTTATCGGAAGCTTCAACATCATCCATTTTCACAACAAAACCATGATTTTGTGAGGTAATCTCACCATGCCCAGTGGCCAAGTTCTTCACCGGGTGGTTAATCCCGCGATGACCATTGTGCATCTTATAAGTTTCCAAACCGCTTGCCAATGCAATCATTTGGTGTCCCAAGCAAATTCCAAAAACAGGCAAACCGCTTGCAATTCCTTTTGCTACTTCCGCAACAACTTCTGATGAAGCCGCCGGGTCACCAGGACCGTTGGAGTAGAATAACCCATTAGGATTCCATTCTAGCATTTCTTCTGTGCTGGTATTCCATGGGAATACCTTCACTCGAGCACCACGATCCGTCATACAACGCACTATATTCTTCTTGATGCCCAAATCAAGTGCAGCTATGCGCACTTCGCTATCCTCTGGCCCTACCTCATAAGCTTCTTCCGTACTCACTGTAGGTGCCAACGCCAAACCTTCCATAGAAGGACACTCTGCTAACTTCGCCTTAAGCGCATCAACGTCATGTATCTCAGTAGAGATAATCGCATTCATAGCTCCTGCATCTCTAATATGACGAACTAAGGCACGTGTATCAATATCCTTAATCGCTACTTTGCCTTCTTTCTCAAAATATCCATAAAGACTATCGGACTTTCCCGCACGAGATGCTACATCGCTGAAATTCTTGGTAATTAAACCTGCAATCTGAATGTGCTCACTCTCGATCTCTTCGGCATGTACTCCATAGTTACCTATGTGTGAGGTAGCCATCACCATCAATTGACCAAAGTAAGAGGGATCAGTAAATATCTCCTGATATCCAGTCATTCCGGTATTGAAACAGATTTCACCATATGCTGTACCGTCAAGACCCGTAGAAGTTCCATAGAACATCGTACCATCGGCCAGAAGTAAAACTGCTTTTTTATTTGTGTCTTTCATGAACCAATTTTTCTAAAAAAAAGGGGAAATAGGCCTGCGCCTAATTCCCCTTCAAGTTACTTAACAATGACCTATTTGGTGCATTATTGTATTCTTATTCAGCAGATTCTTCTGTTGTTGCAGTAGCCTCAGGAGCAGAAGCTGCTTCTTCAGTAGTCGCTTTAGTACGACGGCTACGACGAGTAGTTTTCTTCTTCTCATCTTGACCGTAGATCTCATTGAAATCAACAAGCTCAACCATACACATTTCTGCGTTATCCCCTAGACGATTACCCGTTTTGATGATACGAGTGTAACCTCCTGGACGATCACCTACTTTAGGACCTACAACAGTGAACAATTCTGTCACTACTTCTTTCTGGCCTAGAGCAGCAAACGCCATACGACGGTTGTGCGTTGTGTTTTCTTTAGAACGAGTTACTAATGGCTCAACGAACTTACGTAGTTCCTTCGCCTTTTGTACTGTAGTTGTAATGCGCTTGTGCTCGATCAATGAACCAGCCATGTTGCTTAACATAGCCTTTCTGTGCGCAGTTTTTCTACCGAGGTGGTTAAATTTCTTACCGTGTCTCATGATTATTCTTTATCGAGCTTGTACTTGGAAATATCCATTCCGAAGCTCAAGTTTTTATTTTCTACAAGCTCTTCCAATTCAGTAAGAGACTTCTTACCAAAGTTTCTGAACTTCATTAAATCAGACTTAGAATACGTTACTAAGTCTCCTAGAGTATCTACCTCTGCAGCCTTCAAACAGTTCAATGCACGAACACTAAGGTCCATATCATGTAAACGTGTCTTTAGCAACTGACGCATGTGCAATGCTTCCTCGTCGTAAGACTCAGTTTCAGATGACTCCTCATCCTCCAAGCTAATACGCTCATCACTGAACAGCATGAAGTGGTGAATCAAAATCTTAGCTGCCTCCGTCAAAGCATCCTTTGGGTGGATTGAACCGTCCGTTTCAATTTCCAAAACAAGCTTTTCGTAATCTGTCTTCTGCTCAACACGGAAGTTCTCGATAGAGTACTTTACGTTTTGAATTGGAGTGTAGATACTATCAAGAGCAATTGCACCAATCGGAGCATCTGCCTTTTTATTCTGCTCAGCACCTACGTAACCGCGTCCCTTCTCGATCACAACCTCCATAGACAAGCTTACACTTGGATCCATGTTACAGATCACTAGATCTGGGTTGAGCACTTGGAATGCGCTAATGTGCGAAGCCAAATCACCTGCAACTAATTGCTCCTTGCCCGATACAGAAAACTTCACAGTTTCAGTATCCATAGAATCAATCTGCTGCTTGAAACGAACCTGCTTCAAGTTTAATACGATCTCAGTAACGTCTTCTACAACGCCTTCAATTGTGCTAAACTCGTGATCTACACCTTCAATTCTCAAAGAAGTCAAGGCGAAACCTTCAAGTCCTGATAGCAACACTCGGCGAAGAGCGTTACCTACTGTGAGACCATAGCCCGGCTCCAAAGGTCTGAACTCAAACTGACCGTGTTTGTCAGTTGATGTGTTCATGATTACTTTATCCGGCTTTTGGAAATTAAGGATAGCCATATAAGAGAGTATAAGGTGTTTATTATTTAGAGTACAATTCGACGATCAACTGCTCCTTGATGTTTTCAGGAATAGCGTCACGAGAAGGTACATTCAAGAAAGTTCCTTCCATTTTGCTTTCGTTCCACTCCAACCAAGGAGAATCAGATGTCTTTGCTGCCAAAGCATCAGCGATAACAACCAACGACTTAGACTTCTCACGTACACCAATAACATCACCTGGCTTCACTTGCATTGATGGGATACTTGCAATCTCACCATTCAAAGTAATGTGACGGTGTCCTACGAGCTGACGTGCTCCATCGCGAGTCTTACCAAGACCTAAACGGTATACTACGTTATCCAATCTGCTTTCACAAAGTTGGAGCAAAACATCACCTGTTTTGCCTTTGCTACGAGAAGCTTTGTCAAACATGTTAGCGAACTGACGCTCCAAAATACCGTAAGTATATTTTGCTTTTTGTTTTTCTAGCAACTGTACTGCATATTCACTTTTCTTTCCGCGACGACGCGCATTACCGTGTTGTCCTGGCGCGTACTTGCGCTTTTCGAAAGAGCTATCTGGGCCGAAGATTGCCTCGCCCATACGACGAGCAATCTTTGTTTTGGGTCCTCTATATCTTGCCATAATACTGTTCTACTATAAAATTATACACGACGTTTCTTAGGAGCACGACAACCGTTGTGTGGAATTGGAGTGATGTCGATGATCTCAACTACTTCAATTCCTAGGTTGTGCAAAGAACGGATCGCACTCTCACGTCCATTACCTGGACCCTTAACGTACGCCTTTACTTTCTTCAAGCCAGCTTCCAATGCAACACGACCACAATCCTCTGCTGCCATCTGAGCTGCGTAAGGAGTGTTTTTCTTGCTACCACGGAATCCCATTTTACCTGCAGATGACCAAGAGATAACTTGTCCCTGTTGGTTCGTCAATGAAATAATGATATTGTTGAATGAAGAACCGATATGCGCCTCGCCCATAGCGTCAACGCGTACTTTACGCTTCTTCGCTTGTTTCGCCTGTTTCTTAGCCATAACTAACTATTATTTAGTTGCTTTTTTCTTGTTAGCAACCGTTTTTCTCTTACCCTTTCTCGTACGAGAGTTATTCTTAGTACGCTGTCCACGTAGTGGAAGACCCACACGGTGACGAATACCACGGTTACAACCGATATCCATCATACGCTTAATGTTCAATTGGATCTCTGAACGCAACTCCCCTTCTACGATATACTCATCAGCGAGTACACCACGAATAGTAGTAAGTTGCTCATCAGTCCAGTCCTGAACTTTAATATCTTCGTGAACATTGGCCTTAGCCAAAATTTCTTTCGAACGGCTTAGTCCGACCCCGTAAATGTACGTCAGGCCAATAACACCACGCTTAGTTCTCGGTAAGTCTACACCTGCAATCCTTGCCATAGTCTTTTTTCTCTAATTATTGGTTAACCCTGACGTTGCTTGAACTTGGGGTTCTTTTTGTTAATTACATACAAGCGTCCTTTACGACGAACAATCTTACAGTCCGCACTACGCTTCTTTACTGATGCTCTAATTTTCATTTCTTAGTATCTGTACGTTATACGAGCCTTAGATAAATCATAAGGGCTCATTTCTAGTTTCACTTTATCACCTGGTAGAAGCTTGATGTAATGCATTCTCATCTTTCCTGAGATGTGAGCCGTTACAACATGACCATTTTCAAGCTCTACACGAAACATTGCGTTTGACAATGCTTCAGTCACTGTACCATCTTGCTCTATTGCGCTTTGCTTTGCCATTACATCATAGTGCTTTGAGTTCTACCTCTTAGCTTTCCAGTTTTCATCAAACCATCGTAGTGACGGTTCAACAAATAGCTTTCAACCTGTTGCAATGTGTCCAGAATAACTCCCACGGTAATCAACAATGAAGTACCTCCGTAAAAGTAAGCCCATTGTGTATTCAAGCCCACTACCATCGCCAAAGCAGGCAATACAGCTACTAAGGCTAGCAAGATAGATCCAGGGAAAGTTATTCTACTTAAAACAGTATCTAAGAACTCCGCGGTTGGTGCACCTGGTTTGATACCCGGTACAAAACCACCATTGCGTTTTAGATCATCTGCAATAGAATTGGTGTTCACTTGAATCGCAGTGTAAAAATAGGTAAAGACGATGATAAGAACCGCGAAGGTTACATTATACCACAAGCCTTGAATGTTACCCATTACTGACATCAACGAACTAGCAAACTCACCATCTGCACCACTGTACTGTAGAACAGTTACAGGTATAAACATGATAGCCTGAGCGAAAATGATCGGCATTACACCAGCCGCATTCACCTTTAAAGGTAGATACTGACGTGCCGAAGGAGTCGCAGCTCCACCAGCAGCTACCTGCTTCGCATATTGCACTGGAATCTGACGGACAGCCTGAGTAAGTGCGATAGCAAACATCGTAATGATGAATAGAGCGAACAGTTCAATGATAAACGCTACCCATCCAGCACCCTGACCAACCTGAGACAACATCTCTTGGAAGAATGCTTGAGGCAACGTCGCTATGATACCTACCATAATAAGTAGGGAGATACCATTACCAATACCCTTGTCTGTAATACGCTCACCTAACCACATAGCGAAAATGGTACCCGTAGTAAGAGTAACCCATGCGAGGAACCAGAATGTACCTGGATCCAACGTGAGAGCTACACCCTGAGCACTAAGGTTTGCTAAGTAACTAGGAGCTTGAACACCCGCAATCAAAATAGTCAGATAACGAGTGATCTGATTCAACTTTCTACGACCGCTCTCCCCATCTTTCTGCATCTTCTGAACAGCTGGAACAGCCATACCCATCAACTGAATGATGATCGAAGCAGAGATGTAAGGCATAATACCTAAAGCTAACACAGACGCACGCGAAAACGCACCACCTGTAAAGGCGTTTAGTACACCAAGTAGACCTTCTGAGGTTTGCGCCTGAAGCTGCGACAAACTCTCTGGATCAACCCCTGGTAAAAGAACCGTCGAACCAATTCTATATATCAATAGCAACCCAAGGGTTGTAAGGATCTTATCCTTCAACTCTGAGATACTCCAGATATTTTTAATGGTTTCTAGGAAACGTTTCATCGATTATAAAGTAGTTGCAGTTCCGCCTTTTGCTTCAAGAGCAGCGACTGCTGATTTACTGAAAGCGTGAGCAGTGATATCTAACTTCATAGTTAACTCACCTCTACCTAAAACTTTCACCAACTCTTTTTTACCTACCAAACCGTTACTAACGAGATCATCGAAAGTAATAGTTGCAGTAAGCTTCTTTGACTCTACAAGAGACTGAAGAGTATCAAGGTTGAGTCCTTTGTACTCAACACGATTAGGATTTGTGAACCCGAACTTAGGAACACGACGCTGAAGTGGCATTTGACCACCTTCAAAACCGATTTTACGGCTGTAACCTGAACGCGACTGTGCACCCTTGTGTCCGCGTGTAGAGGTACCTCCGTGTCCAGAGCCTTCGCCTCTACCTACTCGCTTACGGCTGTGGGTAGCACCCTTCGCAGGTTGAAGATTTGATAAATCCATTTTTATCTATTTAAATTAAAGTTCTACTACTTCAACAAGGTGATTCACCTTGCGAATCATACCGAGAACTTGAGGAGTTGCCTCAACTTCTACAGTAGCGTTAATCTTGCGTAGACCCAATGCTTCCATTGTTGCCTTTTGACGTGCTGGACGACCAATCACGCTACGCTTTTGCGTCACTTTCAACTTTGCCATTTTCTACTAAGATTAACCGTTAAATACTTTGTCGATAGAAATACCACGAGTAGAAGCAATCTCTTTTACGTCGCGCATTTTTAGCAAACAGTCAAAAGTAGCCTTTACTACGTTTTGTGGGTTAGATGAACCCTTACTTTTTGCTAACACATCGTGAATACCAACACTCTCAAGAACCGCACGCATTGCACCACCTGCAATTACCCCAGTACCGCTTGATGCAGGACGAAGGAATACACGTGATCCAGCGAACTTACCATTCTCTTCATGTGGAATAGTACTCTTCACCAAAGGAATACGGTACAAGTTTTTCTTTGCATCCTCTACAGCTTTAGCGATTGCTTCACTAACCTCTTTAGACTTACCTGTTCCGTAACCAGCAGTACCGTTCTCATCACCTACTACAACAATTGCTGAGAAGCTGAAGGTACGACCACCTTTATTAACTTTAGTTACACGGTTTACCGCTACCAAGCGATCCACCAATTCAATACCCGTAGGCTTTACTTTACGTGAGTTATACATTGTACTCGCCTTTATTAGAATTTCAAGCCGCCTTCGCGAGCGCCTTCAGCCAAATGTTTAACACGTCCATGGTATAAGTAACCACCACGATCAAAACATACTTCTGTTATACCTTTTTCCAAAGCTAGTTTAGCCAAACCTTGACCAACTTGCTTGCTTTTATCACTCTTCGTACCAGTCGCACCTTCTAGATCTTTACTTCTAGATGAGTAAGACAATAAAGTAACTTGATTTACGTCATCAATAAGTTGAGCGTAAATTTCTTTGTTGCTTCTGAATACAGATAGACGAGGCTTCTGTGCTGTACCGGTAACTACCTTACGAATTCTTCTACGAATGCGAAGTCTTCTTTCTGCTTTAGTTAATGCCATCTCTTATCTCTTATTTAGCTGCAGACTTACCTGCTTTTCTACGGATTTGCTCACCCTGGAATCTAATACCTTTTCCTTTGTAAGGCTCTGGCTTACGTAAAGATCGAATCTTAGCTGTTACCGCACCAAGCAACTGCTTGTCATGCGAGCTTAGCTTCACTGTAGGAGCCTTACCTTTATCCATTGTAGTCTCAATCTTAACCTCCTTTGGAATGTTGATAAGGAAGTTATGAGAGAATCCTAAACTCAAGTCTAGTACTTGACCTTGATTTGAAGCTCTGTAACCAACACCAATCAATTCCAAAGTATTAGTAAAACCTTCACTTACACCAACAATCATGTTGTTTACTAGTGCACGGTACAAACCATGCTTCGCTTTGTGATCTTTCGAATCAGAAGGACGCTCAAACGTGATTACGTTGTCCTCCATTTTTACTGTGATACCGCCGCTAACTTCTTGAGTTAGTTCACCCAGCTTACCTTTTACTACAACTGAAGAACCTGAAACAGTTACTTCAATACCAGCAGGCACGGCAATGGGGGCTTGACCTATTCTTGACATAATATTTTTCTTAACTAACTGTACAAATCAACTCGCCGCCGATATTCTCTTTGCGCGCTTGTTTGTCAGTCATTAAACCTTTAGATGTACTCACTACTGCAATACCTAAACCGTTCTTTACACGTGGTAAATTTGAGCTTGAGCGGTACTGACGTAGACCTGGCTTAGAGATACGCTTGATTTCGCGAATCGCAGGAGTCTTGGTTAATTTATTGTACTTCAAAGCAACCTTCAATACATTTTGAGGTGCTACTTCTTCTACTTTGAAATCGTGGATGTAACCCTGATCTTTAAGGATCTCAGAGATTGCCACTTTTGTCTTGCTAGAAGGCATTTCTACCACACGCAAGCCAGCTTGTTGGCCGTTGCGAATACGGGTTAGAAAATCTGCAATTGGATCTGTATACATAATATCTTCTACTCTAAAATTACCAACTTGCTTTCTTCACCCCAGGGATCAGACCTTGGTTCGCCATTTCACGGAATGTAACACGAGAAATACCGAACTGACGCATGTAGCCACGAGGACGGCCAGTTAATTTACAACGGTTTCTACCACGAACAGGAGAAGCGTTTTTTGGAAGCTTTTGCAAGCCTTCATAATCACCTGCTGCTTTGAGTGCCTCACGCTTATCTGCATACTTTGCAGCTAACTTTGCGCGCTTGACCTCACGGGCCTTCATTGATTCTTTAGCCATGGTATAATTACTTTTTAAATGGTAAACCAAATGCTGTTAATAATGCCTTTGCTTCCTTATCAGTAGGTGCAGAGGTTACGAATGTGATGTCCATACCAGTGATACGGTTCACTTTGTCAATATCGATCTCAGGGAAAATGATCTGCTCAGTGATACCAAACGTGTAGTTTCCACGACCATCAAAACCAGAAGCCTTGATACCTTGGAAGTCGCGAATACGTGGTAGTGCAGCACTAACCAAACGATCTAAGAATTCATACATCTGATCTCCACGCAACGTAACGCGTGCACCGATTGGCATACCTTTACGTAGTTTGAAGTTCGCAACGTCCTTCTTAGATTTAGTTGGTACGGCTTTTTGACCCGTAATCAACGTCATTTCAGCGATCGCCTGATCAACCAATTTCTTGTCTGCTACAGCCTCACCAATACCTTGGCTCACTACGATTTTCTCGAGTTTAGGAACCATCATGACGTTTGCGTAGTTGAATTCTTCCTTCAACTTCGCGATGATTTCCTCGCTGTACTTAGTTTTAAATCTAGGTGTCATATTCATTATGATAAAACCTCACCGGATTTTTTAGCGTAACGAACTACGTTACCGTTATCATCCAATTTTCTACCTACACGAGTTGGTTCATTCGTAGAAGGGTCAATCAATGCAACATTTGAAATGTGGATTGGCGCTTCCATTTCTACGATACCACCTTGTGGGTTCGCTGCGCTAGGTTTCTGGTGCTTTTTGATCATGTTCACACCTTCAACTACAACGCGATTCATTTTAGGGATTACTCGAACGATACGACCTGTAGAGCCTTTGCTCTCACCAGCCAATACCTTTACCGTATCACCCTTTTTTACTTTAAACTTTGCCATCTTAATGGATTGTCGTTAAGATTACAGAACCTCGGGTGCGAGTGAAACAATCTTCATGTATTGTCTGTCACGAAGCTCACGAGCTACAGGACCGAATACACGAGTACCTTTCATATCACCACCTGTGTTCAATAATACACATGCGTTATCATCGAAACGGATGTATGAACCATCCGGACGACGTACTTCTTTCTTTACACGAACAACTACTGCCGTTGAAACCTGACCTTTTTTTACGTTACCAGAAGGAGTTGCATCCTTTACTGTAACAACGATCTTGTCACCGACACTAGCGTATCTTCTTTTCGTACCACCCAACACACGGATAACCAAAACTTCTTTGGCTCCAGTGTTATCTGCTACTCTTAATCTTGATTCTGTCTGTACCATGATTATTTAGCTCTTTCGATAACTTCAACCACTCTCCAGTTTTTTGTCTTGGATAATGGACGAGTTTCCATAATTCTTACTGTATCCCCAATGTTACAGTCGTTAGCTTCGTCATGAGCGTGAAATTTGCTCGTAAACTTCACGAACTTCCCGTACATAGGGTGCTTTACTTTACGCTCGACACGTACAACAACAGACTTGTCCATCTTGTTGCTTGATACGATACCGACACGCTCTTTACGCAAGTTTCTTGTGTTTTCCATGATACTCTTATTCTTCAGTTGAGCGAGTACTCAATTCAGTGCTCAAACGAGCAATTGTTTTTCTAGCTGCACGAATCGTCAATGGATTCTCTAAAGGGCTTAGGCTATGAGTTAGCTTAAGACTTGTGTAGCTGGCCTTCTCTTCAGCCAAACGCGCTGCCAAATCAGCAGTCGTCATTTCTTTAATCTCGTTGTATTTCATGACTCTTAAGATTAGTCTTGTAAATCTCTACGAATTACCAGCTTGGTGCGTACCGGTAGCTTTTGTGCAGCTAGACGCAATGCTTCTTGCGCTACATCAAAAGGAATACCATCGATTTCGAACATGATACGACCTGGTTTAACAACAGCAGCGTAGTATTCTACACCACCTTTACCTTTACCCATACGTACCTCTAGAGGCTTTTTAGTGATAGGCTTATCTGGGAAAATACGAATCCACATCTGACCTTCACGTTTCATGTAACGAGTAGCAGCAACACGAGCAGCCTCAATCTGACGTGCAGTAATCCACTTTGAATCCAAAGATTTCAATCCGTAAGAACCGAAGCTCAACTCTGCTCCACGCTGAGAGTTGCCTTTCATTTTGCCTTTAAAGACTTTTCTATGCTTTGTGCGTTTTGGCTGTAACATCTCTAATCTTATTTGCGGTTATTGCGCTTTCCTCCACGTCCACGACCACCACTAGACTTAGTAGAACCGAGTTGGTTGCTTAGATCACGCTTGCCATAAACTTCACCTTTCATGATCCACACCTTGATACCTAAACGGCCATAAGTTGTGTGTGCTTCACTCAAGTGGTAATCAATATCTGCACGGAAAGTACTCAATGGAGTACGACCGTCTTTGTACATTTCAGAACGAGCCATTTCAGCACCGTTCACACGACCAGAGATCAATACTTTGATACCCTCAGCTCCCATACGCATCGCAGCTGAGATAGCCATTTTGATTGCACGACGGTGACTAACACGTCCTTCAATCTGACGAGCAATAGAGTCAGCAACCAATTTAGCATCAAGCTCAGGACGCTTGATCTCGTAAATATTGATTTGAACCTCTTTGCCTGTGAGTTTTTTCAACTCCTCCTTTAGCTTGTCTACTTCCTGACCACCTTTACCGATGATAACACCAGGACGAGCAGTAGTAACCGTAACTGTTACCAAACGCAATGTGCGCTCGATGATAATACGACTGATACTCGCCTTAGAGAGACGTGCGTACAAATACTTTCTGATCTTGGCATCCTCTGCGATTTTCTCGCCATAGTTGCGACCACCGTACCACTGGCTGTCCCAGCCACGGATGATTCCCAATCTATTGCCAATAGGGTTGGTTTTTTGTCCCATGTTTCCCTTCTTAAGATTCTTTACTACCAACAATCAATGTCACGTGGTTGCTGCGCTTGCGAATGCGGTGCGCGCGACCCTGTGGAGCTGCCTGAATGCGCTTAAGCATACGGCCACCATCTACACTGATTTCTTTAACTATCAAACCAGCCTCTTCGAGGTTAGCACCTTCGTTTTTCGCTTGCCAGTTGGCAATAGCGCTAAGGAGAAGTTTCTCCAAACGAAGTGATGCCTCTTTCGGGCTGTACTTAAGGATGGCCAATGCCTTCTCTACTTCAACGCCACGAATCTGGTCTGCAACCAAACGCATTTTGCGAGGTGAAGTTGGGCAATCATTAAGCTTGGCAATTGCAATTGCTTTCTTCGCTGCCTTGAGCGTTTCAGCTGCTTGTCTTTTTCTAGCTCCCATCTCTTATTACTTCTTATTTTTTCCGTGACCACGGAAGTTACGAGTTGGAGAGAACTCACCTAGCTTGTGACCTACCATGTTTTCAGTTACGTAAACAGGTACGAAAGTCTTTCCATTGTGAACTCCGATTGTCTGACCAACGAAATCCGGAGAAATCATTGATGCACGAGACCAAGTTTTGATCACAGTATTCTTACCACTTTCCACGTTAGCGAGAACTTTCTTCTCGAGTTTGTAGTGGATGTAAGGTCCTTTTTTAAGCGAACGTGCCATATACTTTCAGATTATTTCTTTCTACGTTCGATGATATACTTATTTGTAGCCTTCTTAGGCGCGCGAGTTTTGTAACCCTTAGCTGGAATACCGTTACGCGAACGAGGATGACCCCCTGACGCACGACCTTCACCACCACCCATTGGGTGATCAACCGGGTTCATTACTACACCACGTACACGTGGGCGACGACCTTGCCATCTGCTACGACCAGCTTTACCGCTAACTTGAAGCATGTGCTCTGAGTTACTTACAGTACCGATAGTAGCCATACAAGTAGTAAGAATCATACGAGTCTCACCTGAAGGCAACTTAACGATAGCGTACTTACCCTCACGAGCAACAAGCTGCGCGAATGTTCCTGCCGAACGTGCAATGATTGCACCTTGACCAGGACGCATCTCGATGTTAGAGATAATAGTACCCAATGGGATTTCGCTCAAGAGCAATGCATTACCTACTTCAGGTGCTGCGCCTTGACCGCTCACTAGTTTATCACCAACCTTTACACCAGTTACAGCTACTGAGTAACGCTTTTCACCATCAGCATAAACTAATAGCATCAAGAACGCAGAGCGTAATGGATCGTATTCGATTGATTTAACAGTAGCAGGGACACCGAACTTGTCACGCTTGAAATCTACTGTACGTACTTTTTGCTTGTGGCCACCACCAACGTAACGCATAGTCATGCGTCCGCTGTTGTTACGACCACCGCTCTTGGTCTTACCCTTCACGAGGGACTTCTCTGGTTTCGCTGCCGTAACTTGCTCAAAGTCGTTGACTACACGAAAACGCTGACCAGGAGTAATTGGTTTTAATTTCTTTACACCCATTGTAATTAGATATTACCGTATAAATCGATGGTTTCACCACCTGCAACCTTAACCATAGCTTTTTTGTAAGCAGGCTTTCTACCACGAACCAAACCAGCTTTTGTATACTTGGTTTGGAACTTAGCAGGAACGATTGCAGTGCGAACACTCTCTACACTTACGCCGTAGAATGCTTCTACAGCTTTCTTAATCTCAACCTTGTTAGCTGATCGAGCTACCTCGAAAGCGTAAACGTTTAAGTCTTCGCTTTGCGCTGTTGCCTTCTCAGTAATGATTGGTTTAATCAAAATATTCATAGCTCAATTAGCTTAAAATCGCTGTTACTTTTTCAACTGCACCTACTGACATAACCACTGTTGAAGCGTTCATAATATCGTAAGTACTTAATTCTGAAGAGTTTACAACTTTAACCCCTTCTAAATTGCGGGATGACAAATATATGTTTTTATCGTAATCTCCAAGTATGAAGAGCGATTTTTTATTGTCTAAGCCCAAGGCTGCCAATACGTTCTGGAAACTCTTAGTCTTTGGCGCTTCAAAAGTGAAGTTCTCAACTACCTTAAAGTTTTCCTCTTTTACTTTGATCGACAAAGCTGAACGACGAGCGAGTTGCTTCACCTTTTTGTTCAATTTGAACCCGTAGTTACGAGGGCGCGGTCCGAAGACTGTACCACCACCACGTTGGATAGGTGATCTCATAGAACCTGCACGAGCGCCACCAGTACCTTTTTGCTTGTGGTGCTTCTTAGTAGTGCGGTTGATTTCACCACGCTCCTTAGATTTGTGCGTACCTTGACGAGCATTCGCTAAGAACTGCTTAACGTCTAGGTAGATGCTATGATCGTTTGCTTCAATACCGAATACAGATGCGTCTAACTTGACGCTGTTTGCGGTCTCTTTACCGTTGATGTCTAATACCTTGAAATCCATTACTTCTCGATAATTACGGTTGAATTCTTAGCTCCTGGAACAGAGCCTTTAACTACGAGCAAGTTCTTCTCTGCGTCAACTTTCAAAACCACTAAGTTTTGAACTTTCGCACGCTTACCACCCATACGGCCGGCCATGCGCATGCCCTTGAATACACGAGAAGGGTCAGAACCTGCACCAATTGAACCTGGTGCACGTAGACGGTTGTGTTGACCGTGAGTCGCTTGACCCACACCGGCAAAACCGTGACGCTTAACTACCCCTTGGAAACCTTTACCTTTAGAAGTACCGGCAACATCTACGAAGTCCCCTTCCTCAAAAAGGTCCACTGTGAGCACCTGGCCCAAAGCGATTTCGCCTTCGAAGTCTGTAAATTCAACGAATTTTTTCTTAGCAGAGGTACTAGCCTTCTGTACGTGCCCTTGCAATGCTTTAGAGGTGTTTTTGTCTTTCGCCTCGCCCCAGCCTAGCTGGATAGCATTGTAACCATCGACATCCTCAGTCTTGATTTGAGTAACCACACATGGACCTACTTCTAGTACGGTACATGGAAGGTTCTTACCCTCTGGACTGTAAATGCTGGTCATTCCGACTTTTTTACCAATTAATCCTGGCATCTTTTCTGGAATTTAAATTTGATCTACTGTTAGACCTTGATTTCTACTTCTACTCCACTCGGCAACTCTAACTTCATCAATGCATCAATGGTCTTAGATGATGATGAGTAGATGTCCAACAAACGCTTGTAATTGCTTAGCTGGAACTGCTCGCGTGATTTCTTGTTTACGTGTGGTGAGCGGAGCACCGTGTAAATACGCTTGTTTGTAGGAAGCGGGATTGGCCCGTTTACTACTGCGCCGGTACTCTTCACAGTCTTAACGATCTTCTCAGCAGACTTATCTACTAGATTGTGATCGTATGACTTAAGCTTGATGCGAATTTTTTGACTCATTGTAGTCTATTATTAAGCTTTTGATTCTTCGATTACCTTCTCTGAGATGCTGGCTGGTGTCTCTGCATAGTGAGAGAATACCATAGTTGATGCAGCACGGCCAGAACTTAAAGTACGCAACGTTGTTACGTATCCAAACATTTCTGACAATGGCACATCAGCTTTAACAACCTTAGCGTTGTTACGATCCGACATGTCGTTTACTTGACCACGACGACGGTTCAAATCACCAACGATATCACCCATGTACTCCTCTGGAGTAACTACTTCAAGTTTCATGATCGGTTCCATAATCACTGGAGATGCCTTCTTCGCTGATTCTTTAAAACCAAGCTTAGCAGCAAGTTCAAAAGACAGTTGGTCAGAATCCACAGGGTGAAAACCACCATCTTTCAATACAACCTTAACGCTATCTACGTTAAACCCAGCCAATGGACCGTTTGACAATGAAGCTTTGAAACCATTCTCAACAGAAGGGATAAATTCTTTAGGAACGTTACCACCTTTCACCTCATTGACAAACTGTAAACCTTCACCTTCGAAGTCCTCATCAACAGGAGAGATTTCAAACACGATATCAGCGAACTTACCACGACCACCAGTTTGTTTCTTGTAAACCTCACGGTGACTAGCAGTTGCTCTCAATGCTTCTTTGTATTCTACCTGTGGCTCACCAACGTTCACCTCAACCTTGAATTCACGCTTCATACGATCAATCAAGATATCCAAGTGAAGCTCACCCATACCAGAGATAATAGTCTGGCCAGAAGCCTCATCCGTTTGAACACGGAATGTTGGATCTTCTTCAGATAGTTTTGCTAGAGCAGTACCCATCTTATCTACATCTGCCTTAGACTTAGGCTCCACTGCGATACCAATTACTGGCTCAGGGAAAGTCATAGACTCGAGTACGATAGGCGCTTTCTCATCACAAAGAGTATCACCAGTACGGATGTCTTTAAAACCAACACCAGCACCGATATCACCTGCAGAAATCTGATCGATTGGCTCTTGCTTGTTAGAGTGCATTTGGAAGATACGAGAGATACGCTCTTTCTTACCTGAACGTGTGTTCTTAACGTAAGAACCCGCATCTAGGAAACCTGAATATACACGGAAGAAACACAAACGACCAACGAACGGGTCAGTTGCAATTTTAAATGCTAGAGCAGAGAAAGGCTCATCAACAGACGGTTGACGCGAATCTGCATCACCTGTATCTGGATTAGTACCTTCGATTGCTTCAACATCAAGTGGTGATGGCAAGTAACGCATTACTGCATCAAGCATAGCCTGTACTCCTTTGTTCTTAAATGCAGAACCACACATCATAGGAATGATGCTCATGTCAATAGTCGCAGCACGTAAAGCAGCGATGATTTCATCGTCAGTGATGCTCTCTTCGTCTTCGAAGAATTTCTCCATCAATGATTCATCGTACTCTGCTACAGCTTCAATTAGTTCTGCACGCTTTTCGTTCACAGTATCAAGAAGATCCGCTGGAATCTCGATTTCTTCATAGGTCATACCCATGTCATCCTCATTCCAAACGATAGCTTTTTTGCTAATCAAATCAACAACTCCTCTGAATTCTGCTTCATCACCGATAGGTACTTGAAGAGCAACTGGATTCCCACCCAACATCTCTTTCACCTGACGACATACATTGAAGAAGTCAGCACCTTGACGGTCCATTTTATTTACGAAACCAAGACGTGGCACGCGGTACTTGTCCGCCTGACGCCATACAGTTTCTGATTGAGGCTCTACACCATCAACCGCAGAGAACAATGCAACAACACCGTCCAAAACACGTAATGAACGCTCTACCTCTACGGTAAAATCAACGTGTCCAGGAGTATCGATAATATTGATCTCGTAAGCTTGATTGTTGTAACGCCACTCACAGTGAGTCGCTGCAGAGGTGATTGTAATACCACGCTCTTGCTCTTGCTCCATCCAGTCCATGGTTGCAGCACCATCGTGTACCTCACCAATCTTGTGACTTACACCTGTGTAATATAGAATACGCTCAGTAGTAGTAGTCTTACCCGCATCAATGTGCGCAGCAATACCAATATTACGAGTGAACTTTAAATCTCTGTTTCCTTTAGCCATGATAATCTACTATTAGAATCTGAAGTGTGAGAATGCTTTGTTTGCCTCAGCCATTCTGTGTACTTCCGTACGCTTCTTAACTGCAGCACCTTCTTCCTTAGAAGCAGCGATGATTTCAGCGGCTAGTTTTTGTGCCATTGAACGTTCGTTACGACCGCGTGCGTAAGAGATCATCCACTTCATACCGAGGGTTACCTTACGTTCTGGACGAACTTGCATAGGGATCTGGAAGTTTGCACCACCAACACGACGGCTACGTACTTCTACGTGAGGCATCACATTGTTCAAAGCTTCTTTCCAAGTCTCTAGACCATTTCCTTCTGTCTTCTCAGACACGATATCGATAGCATCATAGAAAATGTTGAAGGCGATTGACTTCTTGCCGTCCAACATCAAGTTGTTTACGAAACGCGTTACTAGCGTGTCGTTAAACTTTGGATCCGGTAATAACGGACGCTTTTTAGCTCTTGCTTTTCTCATGAGTTCTTAATGTCTGAGTGTATTATTTTTTGGCTTTTGGACGCTTAGCTCCGTACTTCGAGCGGCGTTGAGTTCTTCCGTCTACACCTGCAGTATCGAGTGCACCACGAACAATGTGGTAGCGAACCCCCGGCAAATCTTTGACACGACCTCCACGTACAAGCACGATACTGTGCTCTTGTAGGTTGTGCCCTTCTCCACCGATGTAGGCATTAACTTCATTTCCATTTGATAGACGCACCCTTGCCACCTTACGCATTGCCGAATTTGGTTTTTTCGGCGTCGTTGTGTAGACACGAGTACATACACCCCTGCGTTGTGGGCAGGAATCCAGCGCAGCAGATTTACTTTTTTGTTTGATCTGTTTGCGACCTTTTCTTACAAGCTGTTGAATCGTTGGCATACGTACCTTTTGATTTCTAGTTTATTCCAATAATCAGTTACCCCATTTTTTGGGGACTGCAAATGTAGTGGAAATATTTCCACATCCAAGCGTAGTGAGAGTAAAATAATTCGCTAAGAATGAAATAATTAAGCTTTATGTTGAAAAGCGAGGATAAATAGTCGTCGATGGTATGGGGTATCTATTGTATAAGCGAACGGAAAAAGTAACTTTGTTCTTCTGTCTATCTAATAGCAATATCCTTGGCACATTTTCTAGATCAACTCAACGAAGCACAGCGCAAAGCCGCTATGCAAACGGAAGGACCTGTAATGGTTATTGCCGGCGCAGGCTCGGGTAAAACCCGCGTCCTTACTTTTCGAATAGCCTATCTACTCGAGAAAGGCGTAGACGCCTTTAACATTCTTTCACTAACGTTTACCAATAAGGCGGCTCGCGAAATGAAAGAGCGGATTGGAAAAATGGTGGGCGATGGAGAGGCGAAAAATTTATGGATGGGAACCTTTCACAGCGTGTTCGCTCGAATTTTAAGAATTGAAGCAGAAAAATTGGGCTACCCCTCGAATTTCACCATCTACGATGCCGATGATGCTAAAAAGGTGGTCACGAACATTATAAAAGAGAAAAATCTAGACAAGGAGATTTACAAGGCAAAAAGCGTGAGCTCAAGGATTAGTTCCTTAAAGAACAATCTGATTACCCCAAAAGCTTATTTTCAAAACGGTGAGCTGCAGGCTCAAGATAGCGCAGCAAAAATGCCCATGTTTGGAGAAATTTACCAGGCATACTGCGACCGTTGCTTTAGAGCTGGATGTATGGACTTTGATGATCTTTTGTTGAAGACCAATGAATTGATGTATAAGTTTCCAGATGTGTTGGCTAAATATCAAGATCGGTTCAAATACATATTAGTGGATGAGTATCAGGATACCAACCACAGTCAATATTTGATCGTTAAAGCGCTTGCGGCCAAATTCGAGAACATCTGTATTGTTGGTGATGACGCACAGAGTATCTATGCGTTCCGCGGTGCGAACATCAGAAACATCCTCAACTTCCAAAAGGACTACCCCGATACGAAGTTGTTTAAATTGGAACAGAACTACCGTTCGACCAATAATATAGTTCAGGCGGCCAATAGTATCATCGCGAAAAATAAAGACCAGATCCAAAAGAATGTTTGGACGCAAAACAATAGCGGTGAAAAAATCATAGTTCACAAAAGCATCTCAGACACCGATGAGGGAAACTATGTAGCTACGAATGTTTGGCAAACAGCAATGAACGAAGGCGCCAAACACGACGAGTTCTGTATCTTATACCGTACAAATGCACAAAGCCGAAGTTTTGAGGATGCGCTGCGTAAAAAGAACATACCCTACAAGATTTACGGCGGGTTAAGTTTCTACCAACGTAAAGAGATCAAAGATGTGCTTTCTTACTTGCGTTTGGTGATCAACCCAAAAGACGAAGAAGCTTTCAGGAGAGTGATCAATTACCCAGCGAGAGGCATTGGAGCGACTACTTTGGCCAAGCTTACACTTGCCGCAGAGCAGCACAACTTTTCCCTTTGGGAGACCTGTGAGAAACTACACACTTTGCCTACCGGCTTGAACAAGCCGACCATAAAGAAGATTCATGATTTCACCGTGTTAATCAATTCTTTTGCCGTTATCGCAAAGCAGCATGATGCCTTTGATACTGTGGCACATGTAGCAAAAAGTGTAGGTCTGATTAAAGTTCTTGGTGAAGACAAAACGCCTGAAGGTGTCACTAGATATGAAAACGTGCAGGAGTTGCTGAATGGAATTAAGGACTTCTCCGAACAGCAGAAGGAACTCGCAGAAGGAGATCCATCACTTGCCAATTTCTTGTCAGATGTCGCCCTTCTCACGGATCGTGACAACGAGGTAGATGACGGCACTCCGAAAGTAAGTATGATGACCATTCACCTGGCGAAAGGTTTGGAATTCCCGTACGTCTATGTGGTGGGCATGGAAGAGAATTTATTTCCGTCTATGATGAGTAGCGGTTCACGTAGCGAGTTAGAGGAGGAACGTCGATTGTTTTATGTCGCCTTGACTCGAGCGGAGAAGCGCGCCCATTTGAGCTATGCACATACCCGATATCGCTGGGGGAAATTGATTGATTGTGAGCCTTCAAGATTTATTGATGAGATTGACGATCAATTCCTAGACATTCAAGTACCGGACTTCTCTCCTACTTCTTTTTCTTCTCCAGCTTTGGACAATGCTTTCGGGGGCGGTTTTGGTGATCGAGGTAATGCTAAAGGTCAAACCGTATACCAGGGAAGAGACAAAAATTGGGGCAGTAAAGGCGCACAATCTGGTAAAAAGGTGAAGAACACCGGGCCTGGGGCGGAACCTGCACGAAAGAGACCTACCTTGCGCGGTAAGGAATTGACCCCTGTAAACAGAGCCGGCGCGAGTTTCGAAGCAAGTGGAGATAACCTCACACCGGATCAAATGTCAGAAGGCATGCGCGTTGTGCATGGTAGATTTGGTTTAGGAACCATTAAGTCGCTCGAAGGTGAAGGTGCCGACGCCAAAGCTATTATCACCTTCGATAATGCTGGCGAAAAGCGATTGTTGCTAAAATTTGCAAAAGTGCGCGCGGTCTAATCTAAGAATTTAGTTTATTGAACTCATGGAATACAATACGGAGCGTTCATTGCTCAAAATACCCGAATACGGCAGAAATGTGCAACGAATGGTGGATTATTGCCTTACCATCGAAGACCGTGAACACCGTAGCAAGGTCGCCCAGAGCATCATAGATGTCATTGGGAATTTAAACCCTGCTATACGAGATGCGCCGGATTACGCGCACAAACTTTGGGACCATTTGTTCATCATGTCCGACTTCAAATTGGATGTAGATTGTCCTTATCCGATTCCAACGGAAGAGAGCTTCGACGGCTTACCAGATGAAGTTCCTTATCCGAAAAAGAGTCGCAAATTCCGTCACTATGGGTCTATCGTAAAAACCATGATCGCCCGCGCTAGAAGCATGGAAAATGGCGAGGAAAAAGACGCTTTGATCTACGGCATTGCTTATGCTATGAAAAGAAACTACCTCAAATACAACAAGGACACAGTAAGTGACGAGACGATTAAAACAGATTTGAGCGAGATGAGCGAGGGAGAATTAGCCTTGACCGAATTTGAATTGCCGCATACTAAGGCATTCAACATCATCCCTGCAGAACGCAATTCTGGATTGAAGAAGAAGCCGCAAAACAATAACCACAAGAAAAAGAAAAGGAGATATTAATTCATGGGAACCTTTAAAATTACAGGAGGAAAGAAATTAGGTGGAACGATCACACCGCAAGGAGCTAAGAATGAAACTTTGCAAATTCTTTGTGCTGTGCTACTCACTCCAGAGGAAGTTCGAATAACGAACATTCCTGATATTGTGGATGTAAATAAACTGATTGACCTTCTCGGTGATTTAGGGGTTTATGTTAAGAAAAATGGGCACGGAGATTACACCTTCAAAGCTGAAAACGTCAACCTGGACTATTTAACTAGTGAAACGTTCAAACAGAAGGGAGCGAGTCTTCGCGGTTCAATCATGATTGTGGGGCCACTATTGGCAAGATTTGGAAAGGCTTACATTCCTAAACCCGGTGGCGATAAGATTGGACGTCGTCGTTTGGACACACACTTCTTGGGCTTCCAAAAACTAGGGGCAAAATTCAACTACGATTCTAAAGACACCTTCTACAGTGTGGATGCCTCCGAACTCAAGGGTACCTATATGCTTCTTGACGAGGCCTCTGTTACGGGTACTGCTAATGTGGTGATGGCGGCCGTCATGGCCAAAGGTAAAACCACCATCTACAATGCCGCATGTGAGCCTTATTTGCAACAGCTTTGTAAAATGCTTGTTCGAATGGGTGCGAAGATTGACGGAATTGGATCCAACATGCTTCATATCGAAGGAGTAGGTGAATTAGGCGGAACGACTCATCGTATACTTCCTGATATGATCGAGATTGGATCTTGGATTGGACTTGCAGCGATGACCGGATCGGATATCACGATTAAAGATGTGAGCTACCCTGATTTAGGTATTATTCCAACCGTCTTCCGTCGATTGGGAATCCACACTGAACTCAAAGGAGATGACCTTCACATTCCCGCTCACGATCACTATGAGATCGAAAGCTTTATTGACGGTTCCATCATGACTATCGCAGATGCACCATGGCCTGGATTCACTCCGGATTTGTTGAGTATCATTCTTGTCACCGCTACCCAAGCGCGTGGATCAGTATTGATTCACCAGAAAATGTTCGAGAGCAGGTTGTTCTTCACTGATAAACTCATCGATATGGGTGCTCAAATCATCTTATGTGATCCGCACCGTGCAACAGTGATCGGACTGGACAAGCAATCGCCATTGCGCGCTACTACAATGACATCACCTGATATTCGCGCAGGGGTTAGTTTGCTCATCGCCGCATTGAGCGCAGAAGGCACCTCGACCATACACAATATCAATCAGATTGACCGCGGTTACGAAAATATCGACGGTCGTCTAAAAGCTATTGGCGCAGAAATTGTTAGATTGTAACCATTAGTCGTGTCCCCCACGATAATCATTAACTCAAAATACCCTTAAGAAAGATGAAAACAGTAAAACGCATCTTCGCTATTGCGGCTGTAGTGGCCATAGGTTTTGGAACAACATCTTCTCAGTCCACCTATTCTACGGCTCGTCCCGATCTGAATGAAGAGTCTCAACTAGCGTCACTGACCATTGGAGATAAAGCGCCTGAAATTGCCATGCGCGACCCACAAGGTAATATTCGCAAACTATCAGATTTGAAAGGTAAGGTAGTACTCATCGATTTCTGGGCTTCTTGGTGTCGCCCGTGTCGCATGGAAAACCCAAATGTGGTCCGTACTTACAATCAGTACAAGGACGCCGCTTTTAGAAACGGAGACGGATTCGAAGTTTTTTCTGTCAGTTTAGATCAAGCCAAAGGTGCTTGGGAAAAAGGTATCGCTCAGGATGGATTGATTTGGGAGAATCATGTGAGTGATCTTCAGTACTGGAGAAATGCAGCAGCTCAAACCTACGGAGTCAATAGTATTCCTGCCACTTTCTTGATAGATGGAGAAGGAATCATTATCAAAAAGAACCTTCGCGGAAAAGCTTTGGAAAACACCTTAGCTTCTTTGAAAAGGTAATACGATTCAAACATCTTTTAAAAAAGGGTGATAGCTATGCTGTTGCCCTTTTTTATGGTCTTATTTTTGCCAACCGCTGACAAGGTGTCAGAAACGCTTGTCTTGGCGAGCATTTTGCAAAAGAGGTAGTGTAATAAGGATAAAAGAGCATCCATCATGTCAGAAGAAAAGGTAAATACCAACGAGGAAACAGAACAAAACACAATGGATACCACTCCAGAAGAGAGTAATGAAAATAACTCCGAAGTCAATGATAACAAGACTTCTGAGATGGATCCTGTAGAGAAACTTGAAGCCGAAGTAAAGGATTTGAAAGATCAAAATCTTCGCCTTTATGCTGAATTCGAAAATTTCAGACGTAGGACAGCTAAAGAACGTCTTGAACTTATGGAAAGTGCAAATAAAGACACTTTAGCAGCTTTGCTTCCAGTAATGGACGATTTTGACAGAGCCCTTAAAAACACAGAAGAAACGGAAGAGAATGCTTCTGTACTTGAGGGACTTCGATTGATTCAGCACAAAATGACCGAAACTTTAAAAGGAAAAGGTCTTTCTGCTATGGAAAGCAGTATCGGTAAAGCTTTTGATGTAGAACAGATGGAGGCTATTACCCAGATTCCTGCTCCTACCCCAGATCTCGCCGGGAAGGTGATCGACGAGGTAGAAAAAGGGTATATGATTGGAAATAAAGTAATTCGCTACGCAAAAGTTGTAGTGGGTAAAGAAGCATAAGATGGCAAAACGCGACTATTATGATGTGCTTGGCGTAAGTAAAAGCTCCAGCCAAGATGAAATCAAAAAGGCGTACCGGAAAGTCGCTCTGAAGTTTCACCCGGATCGCAATCCAGACGATAAGGATGCCGAGGAAAAATTCAAAGAAGCTGCGGAAGCTTATGACATCCTAGGAAATGAGGAGAAACGTCGTAAATACGACCAGTTCGGTCATCAAGCCTTCGGTGCAGGTGCAGGAGGCGGAGGTGGCTTCCACGGCAACATGAACGATATTTTTGACATGTTCGGCGATATCTTCGGAGGCCAAGGCGGCGGTGGTGGCTTTGGTGGTTTCGGTGGTTTCGGTGGTGGTGGCGGAGGTCGTCGTCAAGTCAAAGGCAGCAACCTACGAATCAAAGTGAAACTCACTTTGGAAGAAATAGCTGAAGGCGTTGAAAAGAAAATCAAGATTCGTAGAGCGAAAGTTGCAGACGGTGTCACGTTCAAAACCTGTTCGACCTGTAATGGAGCTGGACAAGTACAACAAGTCACCAATACCATTCTTGGACAGATGCGCACAGCTGCAACTTGTTCAACATGTAATGGTGCAGGAAAGATCGTGGACAAGAAACCTTCTGGTGTTGGAAGCGATGGTTTAGAGCGCAAAGAAGAAGTAGTAAGCGTAAAGATTCCTGCGGGTGTACAAGATGGTATGCAGCTTCGCGTAGGTGGTAAAGGAAACGATGCATTAGGTGGTGTTCCTGGAGATTTGATAGTGTTGATTGAAGAAATTGAGCACGAGCACCTCACAAGAGATGGCGAGAATCTCCACTATGAACTCAACCTTAGCTTCCCCGATGCAGCACTCGGAACTACGGTAGAAATTCCAACAGTAAGCGGCATAGTAAAAGTGACCATCGACGGAGGTACACAGCCGGGTAAAATTCTCAGACTTAAAAACAAAGGTCTTCCAAGTGTTCAAGGTTACGGAAGAGGAGATCAACTCATTCACGTCAATGTTTGGGTTCCGAAAAGCCTAAGTTCGGAAGAAAAGAAAGCAATTGAATTATTAAAAACGAGCTCCAATTTCACTCCGAACCCCGGAAAATCAGATAAAGGGTTCTTCGATCGAGTAAAAGAAATGTTCTCTTAACCTACAATTTTATATCTTCAAACTCCCGTGTTAAAAGCGGGAGTTTTTTTTGCCTCAAAGAGAACGGGCAAATGAAATGATTTAAACCCTAACTATGATCTCAGCTAAAAAAGTAAGCAAGCATTACAATAAAAAAGTAGCGCTCGACCAAGTAGACCTTAGTATTCCAAAAGGCAGTATTTACGGCCTGCTCGGGCCCAATGGCGCAGGAAAAACTTCGTTTATACGTATCATGAACCAAATCACCGCACCAGATTCAGGTGAAGTGTACTTCGGGGATGAATTGTTACAGCCTAGGGATATCGCTCGCATTGGTTATCTACCTGAGGAACGCGGACTTTACAAGAAGATGAAAGTAGGCGAACAGGTGTTGTATCTCGCTAAACTCAAAGGGTTAACCTCTCCCGAAGCAAAGCAACGTGCGCGGAGCTGGTTTGAACGATTAGATATGGTGTCGTTCTGGGATAAGAAAGTGGAGGACCTCAGCAAAGGGATGGCTCAAAAGGTTCAGTTTGTGACTACGGTGTTGCATGAACCTGAATTATTGATTTTTGACGAACCCTTCACGGGATTCGACCCTATCAATACCAACCTTATTAAGAAAGAAATCAAGCGTTTAAATAGCGAAGGAGCTACCGTCATATTTTCCACACACCGTATGGAAAGTGTTGAAGAGATCTGTGACCATATTGGTTTAATCAACAATGGTCAGGTGATGGTTGAAGGCCCTCTTTTGGATATTCGTAAAAAGTACAAGAGCGGAACGTATTCCGTGGTAACCAAAGAACCTATAGAATTTAATAATGAGGCGCTCGTAAGTAACGAGAAATTGCACACCGGATATTCATCCATACTCAAGTTTGATGAGTACCCATCAGAGGTCATCATTGATCTCGCTAAGAGAGAAATCTTAGTAGGATTTGAAGAAGTGTTACCCAGTGTAGGTGATATCTTCATTGACATTGTTGAAAACGGACCTAAAGCTTAAGCCATGAATAGCCCTATTTTACTGATTATACAGCGTGAGTTTCTCACCAGAGTTCGCAAGAAGACTTTTTTACTCGTCACCCTCATTGCGCCAGTGCTTTTTGCAGCGCTGATGATTGTCCCTGGCTTACTAGCCAGTATGCCCGAGGAGAACAAACAAATCGTGGTTTTGGATGAGCCGTCGCTTTTATTACCCGAAGTAGGTACGGAACAATACGCGTTGGATTATTTAAATCCGACGGAGTTTGATTTAGAATTGGCCAAAGAATTCCTGCGCAACTCTGAAAAAGACGCATTGCTCTACATCCCTTCCGGAGAAGGTTGGGATCCGGATTTCATACGAAAAAACATGTTGCTCTTCGGCAAAGAAGACATTAGTATCGACTTGCAACGGTTCATTGAGAACCTGCTTGAAGAGCGAATCAATAAACAAAAACTGCTTCGTCAGGGAGTTGATCCTGATGTAGTTGCCCAGGCAAAAACTTCTGTATCCATACGAAGCTTTACCCTCGGAGAAGAAGAAGGTAGCGAAGAGACTAGTGCAACACCTCTGAAAATGGGCTTAGGCTATATCGCCGGTATGCTCATCTATTTCTTCATATTCTTCTACTCGGTTCAAGTGATGCGCGGTGTGATAGAAGAAAAGACGAGCAGAATCGTCGAAGTCATCATATCAAGTGTTCGTCCCTATCAGCTGATGCTTGGTAAAATATTAGGGATCGGTTTAGTGGGTGTCGTCCAATTTTTGATTTGGATCATTCTATGCACGACTATCTACGGCGTAGTAAGCACCTTTGTTTTCCCGGACTTACTTGCTCAAAGTGCTGGTGCTGGTGCCCCTGGAATGGGAGCCCCAGATGTTAGCAATATTGAAGGCCTTCAAATTTTTGACATGATAAGAAGCATCAACTTCCCACTTGTATTGGGTGGTTTTGCGTTCTATTTCTTTGGAGGATACTTCTTGTACAGTGCGTTGTTTGCAGCACTTGGATCGGCAATTGACCAAGAAGCCGATAGCCAGCAATTTATGCTCCCTGTAACCGCACCCATGATTATTGCCATCGTTACGGCCATGAACATTATACAGGAACCCAATGGAACATTGGCTTTTTGGATGAGTATGTTCCCCCTCACCTCTCCCATTAGCATGATGATTCGACTTCCCTTCGGAATTCCAATTTGGCAGGTATTCCTGAGTGGTGCTATACTCATAGGTACGTTCTTTGCAGTAGTAGGCATTGCCGGAAAAATCTATCGAGTAGGTATCTTGATGTACGGTAAAAAAGTGACTTGGAAAGAACTATATAAATGGCTGAAATACTAACAAGCATATCTGAATGGCTCAGTAATTTATTGAGCTATAAATTATGGACCAATGATTTCT